>Ga0209281_1001009_pt1 | contig 22025 bp, 23 predicted proteins | sample MedtruBG_FD_187514 | JGI IMG/M metagenome (GOLD analysis project Ga0209281, IMG submission 187514) | Root nodule microbial communities of legume samples collected from California, USA - Medicago truncatula BG (SPAdes) (version 2) | ecosystem: Host-associated > Plants > Roots > Nodule | place... | reverse complement strand
AAAAACAGTAGAATAATTTTTGATTCATCCCCAATCCCAAACCAAAGCACAATCAAAGTATAGTAAGCCAAAGGCGGAAGAGGACGATAAAATTCAATAAATGGATCTATAATCGCTCTTACAAATCTTGAACTACCGGCAAGAAGACCTAATGGAACTCCAATTATTACCGCTACTGAAATAGCAATAAAAAGACGCTCCATGCTTATAGCAATATGAGCTAATAGGCTTGCCCCTTTATAACCTTGATTAATTAATTCTGTAAAGGCTTGCCACACTTTTTGAGGCGAAGGAAGAAATACTTGATTTATCAATCCTTCATTCGTAGTGATTTGCCATAAAGAAAAAAATATAAGGACTGAAATGAATGAAACACCAATATAGAAGCTTTCACTTTTTTTTCTTCTTACTACTTTCACGGTTGATTTATGAATATCCATATTAGTTCATTTCACCTCCACGATTGTTCATACATTTATTTTTACTTATCATACATAGCCCCCTTTTCTATTTTTGGTATTCCTATCGATATACTATGTTTTAAATTAAATATATATTACTAAATACTCTAATCATTGTCAATAATAAAAATACAATAAAACATATCGAAGAACTAAGAATTTATGTTCAAAAAAATTTTTGAACATAATTTTCCTTATATAAATATAAATCTACTAATTATTAAACGAGTTAATAACACGCTTTTAAAAGTTCAAATATTGAACATTATTATATTAGCATTGTTCATTGTTCAGCACAATAAGTTCATAAAAAATTTCCAATTGAATATTCATTTATATAAATATGTATACTTTGGGTGTTTGAATGCAGATAAAAAGTAGATATCATTTTATATTATCCATCAAATGATTATATCTATTTTTTAGAAAATAATACTGCTTTTCTTCTTTGGACTGAGATAAAATTGCCAGCTTTATCTGATAATGATCCTCGTCAAGTTTTTTTTAATATATAGGCTTGATAATAACTTGCCGAATTCATAAATTTTATATGAATTTAGAAACGAAATAATAAAGTGTGCTGCTAAATTTAAATCAGTCGGCACACTTTTTATTAACATTCATTCATTCATTCATTCTTTTTTTGATAAATAATTCTTTGTATACTTTTAGGTGATAAATAATATCTCTCCGCAAGACTTTTTGTAGATAATCCGGATAAATAGCCTTCATATATTCTTTTATTTCTAGCTTGAAGTTCCAATTTACTTTTGGTTAGTTCCCCCCAAGGCTTCTTATTTTCTTCTTTCTTAGGTATATAAATATATTCACCCTCAATGTATTGCTGAATTATTTCCAGTATATCTTCGGGAAAAATATCCCTCGCACTTGCATAGCTCATATATGCTCCTCCTAAATATAATTACTATTTTAGGTTTGAGCAAAGGCTATTTCATAATTAATTATTTACTCCTATGCAATAGCCTCTGCTATGCATAACTAACAGGTCTACTCAAAAAATCATGCCTCCTTAATTATATATATCTATTCCTTTTTAATCATTATTATTTATATCTATATTATATATTATACTTATAAAACTTACCATATTTTCCTTTAATGTATTAAATTATCTTCGATAATTATTCATCTTATTTTGGTAACCTTGTATTTATTTTTAATAAATTTCAACTTTTATTATTAAACCAAAGCTTAATATTCATTTGCAACTAAAACTTCACTCTCAGCAATCTAGTTCCACAATAATTTCCTGATTTTAATTGAGTTTTTAAGGAATTATGATTATAGTACCAACAACCTGATATCGCTTTTTTTCCTCTGGCTTTTACAATTATTTTTAGCTCTTTTAGTATATTAGTTCCGATGCCAAGTCTTCTAAACTCCCTAACAACAAACATACCAATGCTCTGTAAATCTTCTCTTATTATACCTTTTTCAATTACTCCAAAGCCTACCAATTCATTATCTTTTTCTGCCATATAAATGCATTCTTTACTTATAGAGTTATCAAACTTTTGTTGTAGATAGCACAATATCCGATTATTTCTTTCCTGTATATTATGTTATAAAAATTAGATTCAATAACATGATCTTCAAAAAACGAATCTATTAAAATATCGTTATCATGATAATATCTACATATACGTTCTTTTATTTCATCAAATTTATATCTTTCAAATACAACCATATTCAACTTCTCCCCTTAATGTTATTAAACTGAGTGATTTATATATTAAATAACTATCAATAATATGTGTCTTATAAAAAGAAAACAAGCATAGAAAATACTATACCTGCAATATTAATTAAATAATTTGTACAATAAATTCTATAATTTCAATATTCTCTACGATGCTTAAAACATGTATTTCCATTCCATCTTTTACTTTTTTGTTTAATGAACTTTTATCATCGTTAATAAAAATAACTCCTTGTTCATATATTTTTTTTATTTTGCTTCTCGAAATTCCAAGCTTATTACTTAAAAGTGCATCTACTCTCAATTCTATTGGGCACTTACAAATAATTTCAATAACAAGTTCATTTTTATTAATATAATAAGCTTCTAATTCCTTTTGAATTACCTCATAATTTAAATCTTCAAAAATAACTTCTGCTTTATTTTTATTATACATATTTAAATCAAAAGCATACTTCCTTCCTAATTCCTTATCATTACAAAGAAATTTTTCATATTCATCTTTATCAATATCCCAAGGTTTTATTCTTTCATATATTGTCATATTCCAAGTTGATTTGCATTTTTCACACTGATGAATAAGCCAAATATCAATACTATTTTTATTTGCATTTACTCTAAACTTCTCAGTGTTTATATAGCTTGTTTTTTGATTACATTTAGGGCAATTCCTTCTAACTATAGGTAAGTTTTGAGGCATTATTTCCCATTGGTATTTTTTTAAATAGCTCATTTTGCTCCTCCAAAATCTTAAAAATTTTTAAGACTTGCAAAGGCTATTCCATTATTTTTTTGATTGTGTCTTTTAATAATGCAATAGCCTATGCTATGCATTTAAAAAATCTCTTGTCATAAATATTACCTCCAATCTTATATAGATTAAAAGCTTTTAATCTAAACTAATTCATAGATTACAGAACTTATCTATATTTTTATTAAAAAGTGCTATTAAAATATTTAAAAGTCCTAGCTATAATTCACAATTAAGCTATATAAATATTTCAATCTGTTTATCTATATTTATTTTATCAACTTAGAATACTACATAAAACCTCATTCTTATTTCATAAATAAAAATGAGGCAATATAAAAAAGAAGTATTATAAACGACAATTAAATATTTTTAAAACTTCTTCTATAGTTTTTGCTGCGTCTACATTGTACATAAAATCATCTTGCTCTATTATTTTCATCAATTCCTTTAATATATTCATATGGCTTTTCTTATCTGTTACAGACATAGTTATTATTAGCTTGACTGGGTCATTTTCAATATTTCCAAAGTTAATTGGATTCCTTAAAGTCATAATGCTAAAACCAATTTTATATGATCCATTCTCAGGCATAGCATGAGGCAGTGCTATGCCTGGCAATATAACTATATATGAACCTAATTTTTCAACATTATTTATCATAGCATTAATGTATGCTTCATTTATACATCCATTTTCCTTAAGAATTTGGCCACCTTTTCTTATTGCTTCTTTCCATTCATTTACTTCTTCATTCAATCTGATAAAGTTGTGATTTAATATATCACTTAATGACGACCGAATATTTTTATTACATGTAGTTAAATACAAAGCTATTTCCTTCTCTAATTTATAATAATCATTTATAGTACAATTTTTATCGACTATTTTTAATATACTTTCAATTACATTTCTTTTTGATTCAAGGTTTATATTATACAGTTCATCAGTTTCACCATAACTTAAAGCACATTCTTTTTTATAATTAAAATCACTTGTGTACTTTGAATATTTTGAAAAAAATAAGCTTAACTCACTGATGTTTTTTTCTGTTAAAAACGGACTTACTAAAATACATCTTATTCCTTCTACTTTTATTGGGATTGTAGATATTATTAAATCTATATCCTCATTTTTAATTATCCTTGCAACTTCATGACTTGAGATTGTATCTATTATATTTATGTCGAATATTGATTTAAGCTTCATAGATACAAACTTTGATGTTCCAACTCCAGTTGCACAAACTACTAGCACTCTCGGTTTTGCTTCATTACAATTTTTTACCCTTTCTAATGATGCCATAAAGTGCAGTGTCATGTATCCAATTTCTTCTCTACTTATTTCTACATTTAAATCCTTTTTCAAAAATATAAGACTTTCTCCTACATAAGTAAAAATCTCATTATATTTATTCATAATCTCATCGAGAAGTGGATTATTTATGTTTATTCCATTTTTTAGCCTATAAATCATTGGTCTTATATGTTGAACTAGCCCATCTAAAAGTTGTTTGTCTAAATTAAAATCATATTTTGTCCTTTTTTCAACTTCACCTAATAATGTTGCTGCAATTAGTTGTATATATATCAAATCATCATTTTTTTCTTCTTTTAACATTACGTTACTTCCAAGAAGATGTATTGTTATATAGCCAATTTCACTCTTAGGTATCTTAATATTATATCTATCTTCCAACATCTTTGCCATTGCAGATGCTATAGCAAACTCGGGCATTTTAACCAAATTATCAAGTTCACGCTCGTCCATCACAATATCTTTTTCAAGCTCAATTCTTTTTATAGCAATTGCAATATGAACCAATAAGTTATTAAAAGAATAATCAGATAGGCTGTTTTCCAATTGCTCCTCAGCAATTTTTATTACTTTACTTATATACTCTAAATCCATATTACTAAATAGCTTTTTGAAGTTGATATCTATCAGGTCTGCTGTATCAGTATTGTCAAACATAAGACTTGAAGCCACTTTTCTAATTCTTATTTCCTCTCCTATGGCTTTTATCCCCTTGCTCTTTGCGCTTTCAAGTTCTATTTTATTATTTTCAAATAATTTTTTTACTTCTTTAAGATCATTATTAATAGTTCCTCTGCTAACAAATAAATCTTCTGCGAGACTGTTAGCTGTTACATAATTCTTTTTCTCAATCAGTTTATAGATTATATAAATTATCCTTTCATTTTGGGACATGATATAATCATAGCTATTCATTTCTCCTATTAAACTTAGTAATTTATTAATCTCTTTTTCCTCAAGTTCTACTGATATACCCTCATTAGGTTTTCTATTTAATGGTTTTAAATTAATTTCGTTTAAATATTCATTTATTCTATCTAAATCATACCTTATAGTTCTAGGGCTTATTTTATACCTTTCTGCAATATCCTTTATAGTTATTGGAGCATTACTATTTATTATAAGTTTCAGTATATCTGAACATCTACTATTTAGCATATCATACACCTGCTTTTACTTAGATCAATCACATATTTTTATCACCAATCTATAAATTCCTTAGCTCAGTAAATGTGCTGAAAGCCTAATTTACTTCCAACCCATTTACTATTATATTAATGGAAAAAAATATTATGTTATTAGCAATACATTTATTACTCAGTCTATTAATAATCTTAATCTAAATTATTAATTGCTTTAGACTTGGTTTTCATAAAGTTAGGAACTATAAGTACTATTAACAATATAATTACAATTCCAATTATGCCAAATTTACCAATTAGTTCTGACGCTTTACCTATTACTATACCTAAAACTCCAAAATCAAAATCGCCAAAGGTTGTATTTTGGAATCCTAAAGAACCAAGCACTGGTAATAACAATGCTGGTGCAAAAGTTATTAAAAGCCCGTTTACAAAGGATCCTATTACTGCACCTTTACGACCACCAGTTGCATTACCAAATATTCCTGCTGTTGCTCCACAGAAAAAGTGAGGCACAAGACCTGGAATAATTAATACTCCACCAGCTAACCCTAAAAGAATCATCCCTATAACACCACCAACAAATGAAGCAACAAAACCTATAACTACAGCTGTAGGTGCATATGTGAAGAATACGGCACAATCAACTGCTGGTACAGCATCTGGTATAATTCTTGTTGCTATACCTTGGAATGCTGGAATAAGATCTCCAAGAATCATTCTAACACCGCTATAAACAATTGTTACTCCAACTGCGAATTTAAGACCAGCCATTAGAGCAAATAATATAGGTGAAGTTCCATCTGATAGTGTTGCTACAAAAGTTGGACCTGCTGCTATTGCTGCTATTAGATAAAATAACATCATTGTTAATGCTGTAGAAATAGTTGTATCTCTTAAAAATCCCCATTGCTCTGTTACTTGAATCTTTTCGGTACTTTCCTCTGGCTTTCCTACCTTAGATCCAACCCATGCTGAAATATAGTATGCTAAGCTGCCAAAGTGCCCCATTGCAATATCATCACCATCAGTTACTTTTCTAGTAAATCTTTGTCCAATAGCTGGAGATATTGCACTCCACGCTCCAAGTAAGAACCCACCAAATAATATTAACTCTGTTCCTTTCATTCCAGTAGTACCAAGAACTGCTGATAAAAGACATGCCATAAAGAAACTATGATGCCCAGTTAAAAATACATATTTGTATTTTGTAAATCTTGCTATTATCAAATTAATTATAAGTCCTGCTACTAATATTGACATGGTTTCAACACCAAGTACCTTTTGTGCTACTGAAACAATTGCTTCATTATTTGGAACAACACCAGTTATATGAAAACCTTCTTGTATCATTTTGCCAAGTGGATCTAAATTAGATACGATAAAATCAGCTCCAGCTCCTAGCATTAAATATCCAAGTATAGGTTTAAGGGTTCCTGTCATTATTTTATGACCAGGCTTCTTAAGTGCAACAAGACCAACAAAAGACATAATCCCCATTAATAAAGCTGGTTGTTTTAATACATCTCTAAAGAACTCAAGAATTGACATAAATTTACCCCCTTATTTATTTAATTCTATATACTTATTCTTAATAATTTCTAACACATCCTCTGTTATCTTCTTCTTATTTATATAGCTTCTTACCACTGCAACTTCTCTATTATCAAACTGCTGAGCAAGTTCCTTCACAGTAATTATTAGATCTGCCTTTTTCCCTTGTGCTGAGTTAAAATCAGTTGATTCAACATTAGCTTTAATATTATTTTCTCTGCATATTTCCTCAATCTTCATTGCTAACATTAAACTACTTCCAATCCCGTTACCACAAACTGTTATTATGTCCACACGCATATCCTCCTTTAAAAATTATTTGTACCTTTTCATATAGATTTAAAATCTTTTTGATTTAATATAATTAAGAATATCTTTCTTTACTGAAGAATTCCTAGCAATACTTAAAAATTCATTATCCTCAATAAGTGCCATTAATTCAGCTAAGGCTTTTAAATGCGAAGTCTTATCAACTGCACATATAAATATCAATATATCTACCGGATCATACTCATCATTTCCAAATTTTATAGGTTTTTTAAGCTTTATAAGTCCCATACCTATTTTCTTAACACCATCTTCTGGTCTAGCATGTGGCATAGCTATTCCCTTTTCAATAACAATATATTGTCCCATATTCTTAACTGTATTTATCATTGCATCTGTATATCTTTCTTCAGAATTTCCATTTTTAACAAATAGACTTCCACAAAATCTTATTGCTTCTTCCCAATCCCTTACTTCAACATTTACTTCAACTGTTTCTTCATTAAACAACTCTTCAATCATAGCCTTGCCACCTTTCTTGATGTTACAAAATAGAAAATCCTAAACTTGATGCATCTTTATAAAAATCTCTTACAGTTTCCAATGAATATTCATATAAATCTTTTCCTATATTAGAAAGTTTCTTTAAAACCTCATTAGTTACTGTAATTATTTCACAGCCACATTCATCTGCTTCAACAATGTTATATAACTCCCTGCAACTTGCCCATAAAAGCTCTACACCTTTATTTGTCTTGCATATTCTACTACTTATCATCATTATTTTCTTTGGATTAATTCCGGTATCTGCTATTCTTCCTGCAAATACTGATACCATATTCTTAACTTCAGGATTTAATGCATCCACTACTGCCTTAACCTGATTAATGGTAAATATTGCAGTAACATTAAGATGATATCCCTTTTCTGAAAGCTTTTTAATTAAAAGAATTGCAGATTCCCCTTTAGTATTCATAATGGGTATTTTAACATAAACGTTTTCACCAAGTGCAGATAAGACATCAGCTTCTTTTTCCATATTTTCAAATTCATCTGAAAAAACTTCAAAGGATACTGGCAAATCTTTAATTTCTTCGAGCACATTTTTTGCAAATTCTTTATAGTCACTAATTCCTGCATTCTTCATTAGTGACGGATTTGTTGTAAATCCTTTAACTGCTCCCCCTTTATAAGCTGCTAACATTTCATTTACATTTGCTCCGTCTGCAAATATTTTAATTTTCAGATCTTTGTGATTCATATCATACCTCCATTAAATTCCTTAATCTTCTCTCTATACTAATTATATAATTCCAACATTTAACTATAAAGCTCAATATGTTTCAATTTAATTGTGGCAATTTTGTGATTATCATTATTAAATAAATCACTATAAATTCAGTTATCCCATTCAGCAACCAGTTGTATTCTAAATATAGATAAAATGGCTAACAGAAATCAATCTGCCAGCCATTTTATCTTTATAATTTACCTATATTTTTCAATATTTCCTTTTCATATTCTTTATAAGATAATTTTTTTAATATGAATTCATTTCAAACCTGCATATTTCCTATAAATTGTTATATTTTTATCTTTTTTTATTTTTACATTCTTTCCTTTTTAACTTCATAACTTTTTAACTTTAAAAGAATATATTTAAACCATTCTTTTTAAAGAATTTTTACTATAATATTTACGTTCACTATTCTAGTTATTTTCAAATTTTCTTAACATTCCATTTTATAAAGGTAACTACCCCTATGCTAAAAATAGTAGTTAATATTAAAATATTAAAAAGACTAAAATTAAAATCTATAAGTTGTCCATAAATCAACTGTCCAGGAGTTATACTTATAGTAGCAACCGCTGTTGAAAAAGCGCTAACCTTCCCTAGCATATCTTCTCTTACCTCTTCTTGAATATAGGTTAGGGATATAATATTAGATAAAGCTAACGAGAACATTATTCCAAGCCCTCCAAGAGCATATAGTCCTAAAGCAATAAATTTATTGTTCATATTTAAATTTGTAGCTATCCCCATGATAAGTATTGCTATGACCATCGGATACATAGTTTTATGCATTTTTTTCATGCTAAACAATTTAGGTTTAAAGGTTACTAAAAAGCCTCCTATTATCATACCTAAAACAAATATTGCTTCTATAAAACCATAAATACTTGAGGGCATGTTCATTTTTATATTAATAAAATAAGGCGTCACAACGCTTAAAATTGGTACTATAAATACGTTATTTAGTGCGTAAGAAAATATAATTCCTAAGACAATTTTCTTTTTTTCTTTCAAATATATGAAGCTTTTTTCCATTTCTTTAATAGATTTTAGAATAGGATTCTTAAATTTTTCTTTTACTTCTAAATCCGGAATCTCTAAAAACAACTCTAAAATAGCGCATATTAAAAAGCTAGCTGCATTTAATATTACTATGATTTTCATTCCAACAAAACTATAAAGTATTCCCGCTATTACAGGCCCAGCTAAGTTAACTATATATCCAACTTGCTGAACTATTCCATTAGCAGAAGCAAGTTTTTCCCTTTCAACAATTTGTGGAATTGAGGCTGTAACAGCTGGACTATATAAAGTATAAATAGCTGATAATATAAACATAACACTAGCCACTATTAGAGTGTTATCTCTTCCACTTACTAGTATTATTGAATAAAGAGCCATTAATGCGCTACTTACAAAATCAAGATAAACCATTATCTTTTTCCTATTTACTGTATCTGCGAGTAGTCCTGCAATAGGTGCAAACAATACATATGGAATAGTTGATATTGCTAATATACTTCCAAAAACTGCTGCACTTCCTGTTAAGTTTAAAATATATAAAGACATGCAAAATCTTTGAATTGCATTTCCAAATAAAGATATTATCTGACCAATAACTATTATAATAAAGTTTTTATTTTTCATTTTATCCTCTTATAAGTTCATATTCTACGCAGATCGGATACTCACCATTTTCGCTTAATTGTAATTTTACATCAATCCCATAGATTTCTCTTAAATTTTCTTCAGTGATAACATCCCTTGGAACACCCTTACAAATAATTTTCCCCTTTTTTAGTCCAATAATATTACTTGCAAATCTGCAGGCATTGTTCAATTCATGAAGCACTATAACAACAGTAATATTCTTTTTCTTATTTAATTTCTCTAATACTTCGAGTACTTCAAGCTGATAAGACATATCTAAGTAAGTTGTTGGTTCATCCAACATGATTATGTCAGTTTCCTGTGCTAGGGTCATTGCAATCCATGCTCTTTGTCTTTGTCCTCCAGATAAATTCTCTATTTCTCTATCAGCAAAATCCTTAAGGCCAGTCTCCTCTATTGCCCACTCTATGATTTCTTTGTCATGACTGTTAAGACCGCCTATCATTTTCTGATGTGGAAATCTTCCATAGGAAACTACTTCTTTAACAGTAATCCCGTTTGGGCAAATCGGTCCCTGAGGCAGGAAGGCAACTTGAGTTGCTATATGTTTTTCTTTTAATTTTTTTATATTTTTATCATTTATAAAAATTTCACCATTCTTTGGCTTTATTATTCTTCCTATAGTTTTTAGCAAAGTTGATTTTCCACATCCATTTGCTCCTATAATTATACTTATTTCTCCTTTCGGAATTGATAGATTCATATTATCTATTATTAAGTTATCTTCATAGGCTACGGATAAATTTTTCACACTAATAGCTTCCATCTATTTCTCCTTTATCATTAAGTAAATAAAATATGGTACTCCAAGTATTGAAATTGTGATCCCAACAGGTATTTCAATTGGAGAGAATAAATTTCTTGAAACTGCATCTGCAATTAAAATAATTATTGTACTTATAACTGCAGATATTACTAGAAAGTTTTTATGATACGGTCCAACTAACTTTTTTGCTATATGAGGTGATATTAATCCTATAAGACTTACATTTCCTGCAAAAGCTGTTGCTGTGCCTGCCAGAATAACCGCATAGGTTAAAAACTTTTTCCTCTCCTTATTTAAATTCAGCCCAAGGCAAACTGCATGTTCATCAGATAAATTAAGAACATCTAACTTTTTATAATTTATATGTACTAATATGAACATCAAAACAACTATTGGAGTTATTATTTTTGCATAGCTCCAGCCTGATCCCCATAAACTTCCTGATATCCAAACAAGAACTCTGTTGTAATCACTTACTCCACCTCTAAAAGTAAAGAAAGTAATAAACGCATTTAATCCTGCGTTTATTCCAAGTCCAATAAGCAATAATCTTTGAGGTCTAATTCTATTTCTACCTGATAAGAAATAAATTACAGCAGCTGAAATACCTGCACCTATAATAGCCATAAAAGGTAATACATAAATAGAAATGTTTCCAAGTTCGCTATAATAATCAGCAGTTTTTAAGGAAATAAAGACAACTGCTGCTACTGCTGCTCCCGCATTAATACCAACTATTCCAGAATCAGCTAATTCATTTTTTGTTATGGTCTGAAGTAGCGCTCCAGCTGTAGATAATGCAATTCCTACAGAAATTCCAACTAGCAATCTAGGAACTCTAATGTTTAGAAGTGCTGATTTTTGAAGTTTTGTTCCTTCTCCGAGTATTGTCTTTATAATATCTAATGGTGATATCTTAAAACTTCCCCAGCTTAAATATAAAATTAAAGAAAATAACAATAGACTTATCAATATTAATGATATTATCTTAAGCTTTCTTTTTTTCATATCAGCCCTTCTCCTTTCTTGCTGCAACTATAAAGAATGGAACTCCTATAAGTGCTGTAAATATTCCAATTGGAGTTTCATAAGGATTATAAAACATTCTTGCAGCAATATCAGCGTAAGTTAAAATTACTGCTCCAAGGAGAAATGAACAAGGTATATTTTTTCTATAATCTTCTCCTAAAGTTTTTCTTACAATCTGTGGGACTATGAGTCCAACAAAGCCAATATTTTTACCAACAGCAACTGCTGCTGCACACATAGGTATCATTACAAGTAAAGTTATTAATCTAATTTTCTCAGGATTTTGACCTAGGCTTATTGCAACATCATCTCCGAGACTTAATACATTTATTTTATTTGAAAGTAAAAGAGCTATTATTAAACCACATATTCCAACTACTGTTACCAATTTAGTGTCTGCCCAGGTTGCATTTCTAAAACCTCCAGCTACCCAAAATGCAATAAGCTGAGATTGATTTGATAAAAGCCCTGCAATAGTTGTAAGCGAAATAAAAAAGGTACTCATAGCAGTACCTGCTAAAAGTATTTTTGTAATTGAGCTATTATTGGCTTTCTTTAATATAAATCCTATTACTATAATTCCACTAAAAATTGCCCCAATTAATGAAGCTATCATAACATTCGTAGTATTTATTGAAATTCCAATAGCATAAAATATTGCAACAACTAGTGTAGCACCTTGGCTTACACCAAGAAGTGAAGGTTCCGCTATTGGGTTTCTTGTAACTCCTTGAATCATTGCTCCTGTTACTCCTAAAATCCCTCCAGTAAGCAGTACACAAAGGGCTCTTGGAATACGTACATCTCTAACTAACACAAGTTCAAGTTTTTCACTATAATTAAAAATACTATGCCATATTTCAGAAATTCCAATCTGGGCAGCTCCTAGGCTTATGCCTAGGAATAACCCAATTATCAGAATAAAAATACTACAAACTACAAAAGTTATTGTATTTTTATTATTTTTTTTCATTTAACATCTCCACAATTTCATCTAAAAGTTTTTCTCTTCCTATTGGACTATACCCTTGATTAAAGTAAGGTGAAGAAGTTAATTTAGTGACCTTTCCATTCTTTACAACAGGAAGTGTGTTCCATATTGCATTTCCTTCAAGAGTTTTTAAATCTTCATCTGTCGCAATTACAAATATATGCTCTGCTTTAATCTGAGCTAATCCTTCATAAGTTACTACTGGTAAACTAATATCAGTTTGCTTTGGCATACATTCTGGTTTACTTAATCTTAAATCTTCATATAATACATTACCAAATCCCGCTCCATCAAACACATAAAATTGACCGCCACTAGCTAAGAACGAAAGATACGTTGTATTTTCACCTTGAATTTCTTTAATCTTATTTTGAGCTTCCTTTGCTTTTTTATCATAGTTTTCTATCCAATTATTTGCTGCATCTTCCTTGTTGAAAGTCTTTGCTAAAGTTTTAATGTCTTCCTTCCAATTTAATGCATCTAACTTAATCATCACTGTAGGAGCAATTTCTTTTAATTGATCATACATTTTTTCTTGTACTGTTGAAATTATAATTAAATCTGGTTTTAAATTCATTATTGCTTCAACATCCATAGTATCCTGCATACTGTAACCAAGTATTGTAGCACCTTTTAATGTATCTTCTAAATATGTAGGGAACTTTTTATAATCATAAGCATCACTATTAGCTGTTCCTACCACCTTATATCCTAAAATTGATAAAATATCACTATTACCACTTAAATCCACTATTCTTTCAGGCTTAGCCGGGATTTCTACCTCTCCTCTAACATCAGTCACCTTAACAGTTTTGTTTTCCTCTTTTATTGCTCCCGTGTTTGTATTTGTACAGCCAACAAAAAGCATTGATGTTATGCAAACTGCTAGAAGTTTTTTTAATACTGAAACTTTTTTCATTTTATATCTTCCTTTCAGAATTTCTATTTTATTTATTTCCAACGATTTTTATTGTATATGATATTCATTATCACTTCAACTCCTACACCGTATTTAATTGTTTTTACACCTAAATTAATTATTTTCATCGTATAATATAGACTAAATTTATAAAATTACTGAAGACTGATACTTTCTAAAATATGAGAAAATATCTGCCTAAAAATACTTTTGTATTGAATCGTTATTAAATCAAATCCCCATTAGAGCCTAATTTATAACCATCAATTATAGTATCATGCAGCATTTCTCCTGATGAATTTAAATAATACCATCTTCCGCTATCGTTTACCCAGCCAGTTTTCATTGCTCCACTTTCATTTAAATAATACCACTTATTATTTTCTTTAATCCAACCTTTTTTCATGATTCCAGAATTATCGAAATAATACCAGTTATTCTCGTCATAAAGCCATCCTACAGTACTAATACCTACTGAATTATTGTAGCTTTTGCTCCCATCAGTATTTATAATCCATCCAAACTTACTTGCTAAAACTTCTTCTAATTTTGTTTCTTCAGTTATTACCTCTTTCATTTTCTCTTCTTTTTTTGTATCATCATCTTCTTTTACATCAACTACTTTTTTTGAGTAACCCTCTCCATCTTCATCCCAAATTATCATATTATTTTCGTCATAAACAGATAATCTATCCATACCTTTATCTACTTTGTATATCTTATCCCATTTGCTATAATTATCAAATTTATATACAATTCTATCTTTTATCCTCCATAGATTTCCACTTGAATCAATATCCATATTCTCTATTTCTTCTGGATCAATATTATTAGTACAAACATAATTCTGTATTTCTTTTGATTCATATAAAGAAACAGTTTGGATAGTTACTAATCCCGATTCCATTATATATTCTACTATATATCCATTAGATATACTTATCTTTGCACCATCAAGCAGGCTTACAGATATTCCATCTGTACTTGAAAGCACGTAGGTAACTGTTGTCTTAGCATAGTTGGCACCATCTATCTTCTCCTCGGCTTGCTCTTTTGAAATTTTTTGAATAGCTAAAAAGCTTACTGTTTTTCCTTCATTTTGACTTGTATCAAATGCATTTCCGTTATTTACATCTATTCCATCTATTTTACTTATTACTTCAGAACTTTCAATAGTGATTTTTACAGTTCTATATATATAATCTGCATCTTGTCCAAGTACCTTAGAATTTGAAACACTTGCTTTAGTTTTTTCTTCTCTGTCATCGGTATTTTTTAATTTTACGGTATTACCTGATGCTGTTACTATTTTAATTTTACCTAAATCATAGTCTGCGTCTACATAATTGCCATTTGAATCTGTATAAATAGTATGACCATCATAATTAGTCGCATACCAACTTTCACCGAATTTAATTCTAGGAATTTCAACCAAATCTTTTTTTCGTTCATTATGATCTGAATATCTATTTTCTGTGTTTTTTCTTATTTTCTTTCTCAATGCAATTGCTGCATAGACTGAATCATCTTCTATCAAGGTGCCTTCTGATATTTCACCACTTGACATATCTAAAAAATAATCCCCTTCATCCATTTCAGCATATTTATCTGAGTATGTTTTATAAAGTTCTGTTTCTGTATCTGAATTATTAATTTTAATGTATTTATCTCCATCTATATAATACGCTCCCTCATCTCTCCCTTCGTTAATCTCTCCGTTAATATAAAATTTACCATCTTTATAGGCTAATGCTTCATAAATAGTTCCTTCTTCACTTGAAATTCTAGGATAAGTCTCAGCATTTACTTGTATTGGTCCTATTACCGAAAAAATTGCTGATGTTGCAACTAGAACTGATGTGATTTTATTTATTCTTTTTATCATAATTTCCTCCAATTTATAAATCTTTTTAAAAATGCTTTACAACAGTTGATAATTGGTTTAGTATTTATATGAAATTTATTCTCAATTCAATAAATGCAACTTAATTAACTATTTTTACATCTTAATTAATCATTTTCTTCTATAGTAATTAATTAGCAAAAGGAGTATTTTAATGATTGTAAAGTCTAGTGAAGAATTTAAAGCTACTGTTTTAAAAAAATTGAGCTTTAGTAAATTTGAAAACAAAAATTATACTTTATATACAAATAAAAACAGGCCTGAACTTGGTTATTTAATGAGCTATTCAAGAGAAGGTTACTATAACTTAGGGATTGCAGATTATACTATTCCAAAGGATTTCTCTTTATCTTTTGCTAACCCTGAGCACATAATGCGTTTTGGTTTAGTTTATAAAGGAGTTACAGAATTTCAGCTTGAAAACAGTCCTGTGTCCTCTTTTACCCCCTCTTCCTTCTTTGTTGTTGAAAAAGATTTAAAAGGACATCAAAATTGGAAAAAGGGTCAACACTACCATGGAACAGAAATAACTATATATGAAAGATATTTTTCTGAGATTATAAAACCTAACTTTCCAAATATAATGGATTTTGATGCTTTTATAAAAAATTACACCTATATTTATCTGCCTTTAGAAATTACAGAAATTATTCGTCAACTACAAAGTTTAACTAATAAAAATTTATTAAATAGTCTCTACTTAGAAAGTAAAATATTAGAGTGTATCGCTATTTTGATCAATGAGGTTACTAATTCTCCCGAGAATGCTTTTACTAACCAAATTAATTACGGAAACATTAGCATAGGGAATAACAGAATAATAAATCTAACCTCTTCTGATATTAGTGCTATTCAAAAAGCTCATGATATTTTATCAAAAAACTACTGCGAGCCGCCTAATATAGAAGCTTTAAGCAAGATGGTATTTTTAAATGAGCAAAAACTAAAGGCAGGATTTTCAAAATATTATCATATGTCAATTGGAGAATATACAAATCATATTAAAATGACTATTGCAGCAAATCTTTTGTCAACAACAGACTTAAGCATTGAAGATATAGCTTCTAGAGTCGGGTACAATTATTCTGCTAATTTTTCTAAAATGTTCAAAAAGACTTATGGGAAAACTCCTTTAAAATTCAGAAAAATCAAATAATGCACCTAAGCATTGCTTTAACCTTGTCTTTATCTAGGTGAAGTATTTCATATTTCGTTTGTAATAATATTTAATTTTTACTTATAAAATTTCTAAAAAAGTAACCTACCATAGATGAACTATTACGTCTCCTATGGTAGGTTGTATTCATGAATATTCTTAGTTTTTAAGGTACTAAAGCAAAATTTCTATTATTAATAAACTTTAATAATCCCAAACATCCTTCATATATCTCCTTATATGTTGTATCAAAATCGCCGCTATACCAAGGATCAGCAATATCTTTTGGAGTGCTCGTGAAATCTAAAAGCTTGTACACTTTATTTTCAGTATCTTCTTTTATAATCTTAAATATATTTCTCATATTCTTTTGGTCCATTGCAACTAAATAATCAAATTTATTATAGTCTTCTTTTCTTAATTGCACTGAACGCTTTCCATCACAGAATAAGTTATGATCCATAAGTTTTCTTCTTGCTGGCGGATAAACAGAATTTCCGATTTCTTCAGTAGAAGTAGCACAAGAAGCAATGTAAAAATTTTCTGACAATCCTTTTTCTTTAACCATATTCTTAAATATAAACTCTGCCATTGGGGATCTGCATATGTTTCCGTGACATACAAACATTACTTTTATCATAAAAACTCCTTCTATTAAAATTATTTTTATATTAATAATCTGTATTTTTTATTGTAATTTCTTTGTTCTACAGAAATTACTCAAAAAGTTTTAGAATCTGCTTTTAAGTAATTCCTTATTTATGAAATTTATTATAGCATACTTTTAAATATAAAAAGGCACGTATATTGTATTAATATACATGCCGAAATTATCAAAAAATGAAATATTATCTAATCACTCCACTCAAATTGCTTAACTATTTTATTATCTTTAATCAAATACAAAGGTTTACCGCCATTGCTTCCTCCTCTATATACATTTTTAGTTTTTACTCCAACAAATTCAACTCCGAACACTTCATTTCTTTGAAAATAAAAAGCATATACCTCTTCATTTATTCCATAATGCTTACTTAATATTGAAATCATGCTGCCATCACCGATTACTAGATCACTATTGCTTATTAATGAGTTAACATACACTCCATCTTCTTTTATCATTGCAGCTTTTGCATCTTCAGCAGTTATAAAATCAGTACATTTACCACTTGAATCAATGTTATTTCCATCAATTATTGTGTTACTAACCATGCTACCATCTGAATTTAGATAATACCAATTATATCTATCACAAACCCATCCTGTATCCATATATCCAGTTTTACTAAAGTAATACCAGCTTCCATCAATTAGTCTCCACCCTGTAGCCCATGAATTCCCCTCTGTGTACCACCATCCAAATTTATTCTGCTTCCATGCTGCATTAGCGTCTATGGAATTAAATGCAAATAACGATGTTATAATCGTAACTAAAATTGTAGCTCTCTTTAACAATTTTCTTTTAGTACTAATACACATATTCAACTTCCTTCCATGAGGAGTTTTTTAATGTATATGATTGATTCACAAAATTAATGATATCTGTTTATTCTTTTCCAACAATTCCTTCTGTTTTTCCATGACCTTTATCTTTATTATTGGGGAAACCAATTTCTGCTCCAACATCAGATTTAACAGTATTTGAACTTGTTCTTTTTTTAGATAATGAATTCTTATGTACTCCACTATTATTTAATGACATTTGAATCTACCTCCCTTAATTATAATTTTATTTTCATTAATATATTAACCAGTATAATAAATTATAATCGTAGAAATTTTACCAAAAAGTTGCGATAAAAACATAGAAAAATACCGTTAGATACTTTTTATCTCTATCTATATCTAACAGCATAAAGTTAAATTATACTTTTGCTCCATATTTTATTAATACATTTTCAGCTTTTTTATTTTTGCATAAATACAATGGTGTGTGACCCACATTATTTCTTAAATTTATGTCTAATCCAAAAGATATAACGGCTTTTAAAAACCCTTCAAAAATATCTTCATCAGTGCAGTTTAAATAATCATCATGCAAGATTGTATTGTTATATTTATCAGTATGTTTAATATCTGCACCATATTTAACTAATAGGTTAAAAAGCTCAACTGAATAACTAAAATTACAATAAAAAATAGGAGTTTTACCTGATACATTTTCAGCATTTACATCAGAACCTTTTTCTAATAACAATGTAACAACATCCATTTTAGGCTTCACTCTTGCGCAAGCTCTATGAATCGGCATTTCTTTCAAAAAACTTTGATTACTATCTATATCCGCACCATTGTTGATCAATACATCTATTACTTCGAAATAGTTTTTTTCACAATTATCTATCGCAAAATGTAGCAGGCTTTTATCCTCATATTTTTCATTAACATTTCCGCCATTTACTATAAAATTTTTAAGTTCATCCAAATTCCCTTCTTTTATTATTCTTGAAATAGATTTTGGTTTTGATCCAAACAAAATCTCATGAAGTTTCATAATATTTACCTCCAAATAAATCACTATTAGGCATATGAATGAAAATAATAGATCATATATGCTTTCGGCAACTTAGGTCTATTTTTTCAAAATTATGCCCTGTCTCTTAATTAATCAATTTAAATTTACCTACGTGACTTTAATTATTATACTTTCTTCTTTGTAATTATTCTATACATTTTACCATCTATTCCACGAATCGTTCAATATTAAATAAAAAAACCTACGAAAATCAAAATTCTAAATTTTCATAGGCTCCATATTTAATAATTTTAATTATGTACTTTCTCTAGTCTAATCCATTAAATGCTGGGTAAGCTTGTTCACCATGTTCAGCTAAATCAAGTCCATCAGCTTCTTCTGCTTTTTCAACTCTAATATCCATAAACATTTTCATAACTTTTATAATTAAGAAAGTCATACCACCTGCAAATATTATTGTTATTACAATACTTATTATTTGTGCAACGAAAAGTTTAACATCTCCATATAAGAGACCATTCCATTTTGCTACAGGATTAATTGCAGTTTGTCCAAAAATTCCAGTTGCAATACCACCCCAAATTCCACCGATTCCATGACATCCAAATGCGTCAAGAGCATCATCATATCCAAACTTAACTTTTACTTTTTCCACAAAAAAGAAACAAATTGGAGATACTACAGCCCCCATTATAATTGATGCCCAAAGTGGAACAAATCCTGCTCCAGGTGTAATTGCAACTAGCCCTACTACTGCTCCTGTTGCTGCTCCAAGTACTGTTGGTTTACCATGTTTTACTTTTTCAATTAACATCCATGAAAGCATAGCAGCTGCAGCGGCAGTATTTGTTGTCATAAATGCATGTACTGCGAGTGGACCAGCTCCTAATGCACTACCTGCATTAAATCCGAACCATCCAAACCAAAGTAACGCTGCTCCAAGAACTACAAATGGAATGTTATGAGGTCTATAAGACATCATTCCATGTCCACGTCTCTTACCTAACATTATACAAGCTACGAGGCCTGAAATACCTGAACTTATATGAACTACATTTCCTCCTGCAAAATCAACAGCTCCTAAATAACCAATTAATCCACCTGCACCCCATACCATATGCGCCATTGGATAATATACCAAAAGTGACCACAAAGCTACAAATATAAATAATGCTGAAAACTTTATTCTTTCTACTAAAGCTCCAGTTATAAGTGCCGGAGTAATTATTGCAAACATCATTTGAAATGCCGCGAAGAGCTCTTGAGGTATAGTAGGTGCATATGCTGAAGGCTCAGCTCCTACTCCATTAAAGCCTAAGAAATTGAATCCACCTATTATGCCGTGAAAATCATTACCAAAAGACAATGAATAACCTACTAAAACCCACATTATCGACGCTAGTCCACATACAAAAAATGAAGACATTAATGTATTTAAAGCATTTTTCCTTCGAACCATTCCACCATAAAAAAACGCAAGTCCTGGTGTCATTAATAATACAAGCGCTGAACAAATCAACATGAAACTGCTATCGCCAAAATTAATTTCCATAAAAAATCCCCCTCAAGCATATTAAATCTTAAAACAAAATTATAGTTATTTTACGTGTAGTTTTTTAATTTTCTAAATTAATGTTAATTTGAAAGTAACTGCGCATTACCTAAAAATAAGTTTGTAAATTCTTTTTACTTAACTCATTTAAAACTTTGATAAATTTTTTTCACAAAAAAAGCGGCATCCGAAAAATATACTTTTTTAAGTATCTTTGTCGAACACCGTCGTTCATATTTCATAGTATATTATTCTCACAGAATTTTGTCAATATTTTTTACATTTAAAAATATAAATGATTATTTTATTCTCTTCTTATTTACTACATAGATTTTAAAGATAAGTGGATAATTTATATAGTACTGTACAAACTAATTCTGTAAAAATGCTATGCTAAGGAGGTATTTTAATGGCAAAGGATAGTCAACCAGATAATAAAACAGCGAGAATGGAAAAATGTAATTATCAAACTCCAATAACTGAAGAAGGTCATAACCATAATCCAAATGCAAAACATAAATCTGTAAAGCAACAGGGAGTTCAAAGTCAACATTTTAATAGATTTGGTAATTAACTTAATATCCTAAACTAAAATATAACCAAGTGAAAATTTGCTTGGTTATATTTTGTATAATCATTTTATTTATAGCTCTAAATTTAATAATTTCATTTAAGCAATGATGTTCTCTTTCCTGAGTAGTATACGCATAAAACATGAAGAGCTCTAGTACAAGCAGTATAAAGCAGAAGTCTCTCCTCCTCACAACTGTAATTTTCATCTCCTGCGTTATATATAAGCACTACGAAAACTTAGTAATTTCCATTGTTGATCTATTTTCTATTTACTATAAAATAAACCAGCTCCTTTTATAATTTCCTGCTCTGTAAATAATCTTAAAACAGCTTCATTATATTCATCTATTTTTTTTGCGCTTTTTATTTTTTTTATATATTTTTTATTGTCTGAAAAAATGTAACTCATATACCCAAATAGTTCTTTCATTCTATTCATTGCATATATTTCTTCGTCAAATAGTTCTAAGTAATTATTTAAA
>Ga0209281_1001008_pt1 | contig 22051 bp, 15 predicted proteins | sample MedtruBG_FD_187514 | JGI IMG/M metagenome (GOLD analysis project Ga0209281, IMG submission 187514) | Root nodule microbial communities of legume samples collected from California, USA - Medicago truncatula BG (SPAdes) (version 2) | ecosystem: Host-associated > Plants > Roots > Nodule | place... | reverse complement strand
ATTTAATTCCTTATATGTTAACTTCTTACCTTTACATACTACTGCTATATTGTCTGATGCTTTTTCTACCTGCATCTCAAATAATTCTTGTATTACCTTATTTTTTTGATAATCAGATTTTGTTTTGTTGAATTCATATAATAATTTATTTTTTTCTTCTTCATTTATGCACTCTAAACACAAAACATTAGCATTAATATTCTTCAAAACTTTATCTATAATAATGCTAAATCGATCAAACATATCCTTTATATCGCTCTCAGTAAATATGCTTGTTTTATAATCAAAAGATAAGTTTATATTTCCGTGTTCTTGAAATTCGCTTACTATAATTCTTAATGGCTCATACTGATATCCACAATAGTTATCAATCATTTCAACCGGTGATCCATCTATAGTTTTATCATTACCTTTAAAATTGTAGTTTAAATATGTAAAAACTATATCATATAAACTTTTCCAACCTTTTTGATTTAATTTAAGATCTTTTGTTAAAATATCATACGGATATCTTTGATGTTTTAATGATATCATTACTTCACTGTTTACACTATCAATCAACTCTTTAAAAGATTGATGTTCTACGAACGTATACTTTAATGGCACAGAACTTACAAACATTCCAACAATATTTCTTTCTTTTTTACTAAATCTATTTAAAATTCCTGTTCCTATAGTAATGCTATTTTGGGATGAAGTTTTATTTAAATATAACATTAAAATCGCTATAAAAAAGGTATTTAAAGAATAATTAAGTTTATTACATAATTCTCTTATCTGTTCTGATTTTTCCACATTAATATTAAACTTAATTCTCTTCCCATTTATTTCTTCGCCATAAGCATTAGAAATAAACATTTCCGGCAGTTCACAGAACTTGTTATTCCAATATTCCTTATCCTTCCGAAAACGTTCTGATAAAATATATTTTTTCTCTGATTCTATAGTATCGATATACGAATCTCCCATATCAATGCTTATATTTTCATTATTAATAAGACTATTATAAATATCGCATAATTGACTAGTTATAATATTAACAGACCATCCATCGCATACTATATGGTGAATCTTTATATAATAATAACTTTCATTGTCATTTAAATTTAACATAGCCATATAGTATAATTTATTTTCATACAGTGGAATCCCTACTCTAAAATCATTACTAACCCATTCCTTTAACGATTCTAAATTATTAAAATAAAAATAATCAAATTTCTCTTCATTATATTCTTTTATATATTGTTTAATATCGTCGTTTTCAAAAGTAAATTGAAATCTCATTGCTTCGTCTTTTTTAATCAAAATATTTATTGCTTTATTTAGTATATTAAAGTCAACTTTTTTATTAATTTTTACTACTCCACCAATATTCCATATCGCTGGCTCAGTAACCAAATTTTGTACATACCATATTCTTTTTTGGGGATGTGTCAAATTATAAAATATTTTATCGTTATCACTCATTTGTATACACTCCTATCTGAATAAGTTTAGTATTTTTTAATTGAACGTACTTAATCTTACTCTTTTGTGTATTAATTATCTCCTAAGAAATCATTAATTAACTCTTCATAACAATTTAGAGCTATTTCACATTTTACTTTTTTAAAAATTCCTCCTCTGTTAATTCATTTAATGCATTTTCATAATCCATACTAAATTTTCTAATAGATTCCTCACTATACTTACTTCTATCAAATAATATCGTAATGACAAGCTTATTATCCATTATTATCCCAACAATTGGAATACTGTTTATTAACTTATTATCTGCTGCAATATCTCTACCACCTGATATACCAGATAATATTATCTGATTTTTTTCTCTTATTTCATTATTCCACTGTCCAAGAAAAATAAAAGATAAATTTAATTCTACTTCTGGTATTTTATACTTTTCACTATGTTGAATTACACTATACTCCATTCCATTATTTGGGATATTTCTCAACGCCTCTTTTGTTTTAACTATAACATCTTCAACTTCCTCTGGTATTTCAATCATTACAGGATATATACTTGTAAACCATCCTACTGTTCGGTTAATATTTATAGCTTTATTTATTTTTTCTCTACCATGCCCTTCCATATGCAAAGCAACTTTTTCTTTTCCTTTCCATCTTCTCACTGAAATTCCAAGCACCGCTATAAGAATTTCAATTATCTCTGCTTTATATATTTTTACTACCTCATCCAATAATTTATTTGTTTTTTCTTCATTTAGCGTAATCGTAATACCACCATAACCATCTTCTGTTCTCTTTGCATCATTTTCTATTTCTCCTAATTTTCCCATTCTAATCTCTTCACTAATTCTAGTCCAATAATTTACTTTATCTTTGATTTCTTCACTCTGACTATATTCATATATCGCTTCTGACCATTCTTGATAAGATGCTGTTTTCTTAGGCAATATAATCTTTTTCTTAGCGATATATTGAGAATATCCATTAATAAGATCTTCAATTAAAATTCTCCATGAGGCTCCATCTATAACTAAATGGTGACTACAGATCATTAAGTAATCGCATTTTGATGTTTTGTACAATGCAGCTTTCATCAATGGTCCATTTGATAGATCTATGCTACTTTCTATTTCTGTACTTTTTTTATACATTAATTCTTCTAATATATTCTCATTTAAATCTTTATAATCATACTTTTCTAGCATAAATAACTTACTTTCATCTATTTTTAATATTTCTTGTTTACCATTTTTTAAAACAGCTCTTAAAATATCATGATGAATTACTAATGCCTTTAATACTTCCCTTAATGCTTCTTCTTCAAATCCACTTATTAATTCCAGCGTGACTGATTGATTAAAATGATTTGGTGTTGATAGATTCCATTTCAAAAATTGAGATTGGATAGGTGTTAGTCGAACCTCTCCTATTACTTCACCTTGCTCATACTCTCGCATACTTTCATTATTCATTTATAAAACTCCCTTTCTCAAACACTTAGAATATATCAATTATCTTAATTAAATTAATTATTACAGCCAATAGTATTTTAACTTGTACTTTCCTTAAAATTTTTAGAATGAAATATATCAGGCAATTGTAATAATCAATCAAATGGATAGTTGCCTTAACTTCTCTATTTATTTTAATAAACAATTATATTAAAACTATAAATTAATAAATTCCCTTTTTCATTTTAATTCTAGTAATAATACTTCCCAAAAACAAAAATAAGACACACCAAATGAATAAATATATAATCTCTTCCTTATATTGAAGTATTCCCGCACCCTTCTCCATTCCTTGAATTAATGTCATATATGCCTTTTGTGGAATCATTCTTAAAATGATATCAATAATTTTATTATTTACTACAAAAGAATTAAAACAACCCGCTAGTACACATGTTACTATACAAATCCCACTAGCTACTAAAGAAATATTTTTTTCTAACACTGCTGTGATAAATAGCGAAAATGTCGTCGAGAAAAGGGTAATAATTGATAGTAACACTGCTAGCAATCCAATACCAAATCCAAGTTCTATCCTAAAACATAACTTTGTGAGAATGATTGCTAGATAAGTTGGTATATAAAGAAATAAAAATGTAAAGATTGCTTGTACCAAAAGATATTGTCTTTCATTTACTGGTGCTGTTAAAATACGTCTAAATGTTTTCAGTTCTCTGTCCTCTGGAAAAAGAATTGTCAGCGCTACCCCTTGCATTAAAACAATCATTAAAATAAATCCTAAAATATTAGTTCCAATTCCCCTTGCATTCCTTTTTTCATCATCGTTTTGGTAATCATCTGGAATTTTACCGCTTTTAAAAAAATCTTCTATTACTTTCTTATCCGTTTCACTTTTTAAAGTTGATACCTCATAGCTACCATCTTCTTTTTCTTCTACAATGGCAGCATATTCGCCTAAGAGTAGGTTGGAGTAGGCTGGTTTTTTATCAATTACTTCAATTTGAAACCTATAATTACTAGGAATCTTTTTTGAGTTATCTGAGATAAAAACTATTGTTTCTTTTGTAGTTGGTTTTTCAGAAAATAACACACCAATTACAGTCATTATTGGTACAATTACTAGTGCAATTACGATAACCGCTTTTTTATTCAAAATTCTATCTATTTTATTTTTAAACAAATTTAGTAGATTCATTATACATATTCCTCCGGTTTGAAAATTATTTGACTAATTATTATGCACGCTATAGAGCATGAAATTAAAATTGTAAGAACTAGCATGTATATACTAAAGTCATTATCATAAATAATCTTATAGGCACATACTTGAACCCATTTCACTGGTGTTAAATAACACATTATATCTACAATCCTTCCAAGTCTATGAATATTAAAAAACACTCCTCCTAAAACTGTAAATATCGCCACAGGAATTTGTAACATACCACTTGCTCCCTCTTCACTTTTGAAAATACAACAAAACAAAGTTCCCAATGAACATCCAAATAATAAGAGCATATTAATTAATAATATAATATATATAATATTTCTACCACCAAAGTTAATATTAAAAAAAGTTTGCTCTACAAATAATAAAACGCTAAATGAAACAGTTCCAAAAAGATAAGTAGAAATTAATTTTGATAGATATATTTCTATCTTCGAAACTGGAGCATATACTATACGTATGTTGCCTTTTTTTACCGTCTCCTCCATAAATGCATTTGAAGCTGTCATTGCAATTAACATTGCCATAAAAATCATCATGTTTACACCATAATAATCATAAGAATTAGCCTCTCCAGCACCAAAGCTATTCCTTGTCACAAAACCCATTACTCCAATTAATATTAAAGGAAATATGGTATTCGAAAATAACAATGATGGATTTTTAATAATATTCATAAAGTCAAACTTAATTATTCTTATAAAATTCATAAATTTTCTCCTAATCTCTTAAATTTCTTCCAGTTAACTCTAAAAATACAGTTTCTAACGATGCTTCCTTACAATTCATACTTTTAATTTTGCATCCATTCTTAATAATGACTGAAATAATTTCATTAATATTATCATATGATTTTTCTGAAGTTATCTCGACAATATCCTCAGATATTTGAGCTTTTGTTACACCTGCAATTTCGTAAAATTGTTTATTCATTGATTTATTTACATTCTTAACATCAAAAAAATATGTAATTTCTTGATTTACTTTCTGATTTAATTCTTCTTTTGTCCCTTCAGCAATAATCTTCCCCTCATTCATAATAATGATTTTATCTGAGATTGCTTCCACCTCTTCCATATAGTGTGTAGAATATATAACCGCTGCACCTCTTTCTTTTAGAATTTTTATAGATTCCAATATATGATTTCTTGATTGAGGATCTATTCCAACAGTGGGTTCATCCATAATAATAAGTTGTGGATTATGAGCAATAGCACACGCAATATTTAATCTTCTTTTCATACCACCTGAAAAAGTCTTTGGTTTATCATCTTTTTTATCATAAAGGGCCACTAATTCTAAAGCCTCCTTAACCTGTTTTTCTAACTGCTTCCCTTTAATATTATAAAGACTTGCAAAAAATCGTACATTTTTCTCAGCCGAAATTTCTTCATAAATAGCTAAGTCTTGAGGGACTACTCCTATTCCTTGCTTTATTAGTCTGATATCTTTCTTTAAATTATTCCCTAATATTGTTATTTCTCCTTTATCTGCTGACAATATTGTAGCTAAAATATTTATAGTTGTACTTTTACCTGCTCCATTTGGTCCTAGCAATCCAAGTATTTCCCCTCTTTTAACTTCAAAATTAATTCCATCAACAGCTTTTTTGGTATTATAGCTTTTTTCTAAATTTTTAACTGTAACAATATTATTCATTTTTATATCCATTCCTTTCATCTCTTTTTCTATAAAACTCCCTTAATGCTATATTCTGTTCTTCTTTTTGATCTTTATCAATTTCAAAATTAACATTTTCTTCAAACCCATCTTGTTCTACACCATCAAAACTATATAATTTTTTTAATAATAACCACAATATTTCCATTTCTTGTGTTGAAAACTTTGCAAAAAGATTTGCCATAAAATTAATTGATTTTACACCGCATTCCCTCACAATTTGTTTCCCTAATTCAGTGATTACAATATTTAATGCCCGTTTATCATGTTTACTAGGTATAGCAACTACATATCCATTGTTCTCCATAGCTGTTATCAATTGTTTTACACTTTGCTTTGTTGTGCCTAACTTTCTAGCTATATTATTAATTGTTGTTTCATTTTCTGGCAAATGAATAATTGCTATCATTGTCATAAACTGTCTTGATGTTAATTTCGCTATACATTTATCTCCTTGTATCTGTACCTTATTAGTAAGAGAAAAAAGTGTTCCATAAATTTGATTCATTAAAAATAAATCTCTATTTTTATCCATAAATACCTCGCCTCATAATAGTAATTATACTGTCCTTATTTTATTTTCAAAAATTCCCTTAATGTGTAGTTTATTTAGAACTAGTTATCATAAAAAATGGCTGTACATAATATTTTTTTACTTTATCTAAATTTTTCACAACAAATAGAATTTGTACATAAGTTTGGAGTTTTAAAATGCTTATTTTCCATTCATACACCACACCTTCTATTTATCTAGACTTTTTATTATCTATATAAATAGTAACAAAATATACCAATTTAGTCAATATACTTCCTTTATTGTTACTAAAATAATTTAATTATAATCCACACATATTATAACTTTTATATTAAAAATTATTGAAATATAAAAATTAACAGAATTTCTTTGAATAAAAACTAATATTAAATTGTTAAGTTAATTATGAAAACAAGTTTTTACTCTCTTATATGCTTTTGACAAAGCTTTTGAAAGACATTCTTCCAATAAAACTTTGATATTTTTTTATTTAAAGATAAGACTAAAAGTTCCATTTTTAGCTTATAGCATTTTACATTCCTTACAAATACATCCATTGTCCACTAGTATATTTATTGAGGTATTTGTTGGAACTACTTTAAAAAGCATCTCTGTCATTAAGAATTAAAAAATATTTTGAACCTCTAGAATTTTTTCAGTATCGTAGCCAACTCTAACATTTCAATTATCTATATTATAGTTTAGGTATTAATTCAATAAAATTCAGAAGCTTTAGAAGATTTAATTTTATAAGTATTTTTTATATTAAATTTATATTAAAAATAACACGTTATTATAAGAATTGAAAAATATAAAACAAGGAAAGTTAAACTTAAGATTAGTCAATGTAAGGCAAATCTATAAAAATATTTAAGTAAATTTAAAAAATAAAACCAATATATCCTTTATATGAATCTATTAAATCCTTTATCTTAAATTTAACTATATGTTTAACTTACTTCTAGCGTGGATAGAAAACTATATTATTTACATAATTTCTCCCAAATAGTATTAGGAGAAATATAAATTATTCCTTTAAATTCTGTATCCTCAGTACATAAAGCTAATTTGTGTCTTTCATCTAGTTTAACTCTATAAAATAAAGGTTTTCTGTTATCATTAGATTTAATAGCTACCTTCCCTAGCTTCAAATCGAATTTAAAAGAGTTTATTGGTGTAAAAAATCCGCATCCTTTATACTTAATATAACTCTCTTTTAATGTCCAAAAATCAAAAAACAAATCGTTTCGTTCCTCTGTATTTGTATTTAATATAGATAAATACTCTGATTCGCAAAAGAACTTTTTTGCAATATCTAAATCAATACTATCTACAACCTCAACATCAACGCCTATTTCTCGTGTACTCCATCCACATACAACCCATTTTCCTGAATGAGAAATATTAAAATGCTGATCTTCTACACCGTATAAATATGGTTTTCCATATATGTTATTATTAAACATAATATTTTCATTTCTTACATTCATCTTACAACATGCTATATAGCGAACCAGCAGACTTGCAAATAAACTTCGTTTTGCATCCACTTGAAATTTATATTTTCCTATTTTCTCCTTGCGCTTTTGCGATACCGTATTAAGAAATTCTTTATACATATCTTCACTAATGTTTTCCTCTATGTTTATTGCAAAAACCTCTGCCATTTATTACTTTCCTCCACTTATATGCATATCCTATACTATTTAAAGCACTTCCTAAATTAATCAACATCCATTTAATTGCATAGCATGTATAAATTAACATTTTTAATTTTAAAAATATAATTCATAAATTCTAAATATTGTTGCCTTTATAGTCTTTATTTTCATCCTTTAGTTAATGTAGTAAAACACCTATTCTAATTAATTAAACTATCTAATTCTCTTAAAACACTATTTAAGTCGTCTACAATAGAATAATCTGCATAATTGAAAATTGGTGCATTTTCATCACTATTAATCGCAATAATCAATTTTGAATTTTTTATTCCAACCATATGCTGGCTTGCACCAGAAATGCCAAATCCAAAATAAACATTTGGACAAATACTTATTCCTGATTGTCCCACTTGCATTGATTTCTCAATTAAGCCTTCTTCAACAGCTGCTCGTGTTCCAACAACCTCAGCTTTCCACTTTTTTGCTATTTTCTTTATTAATTCAATAGTCTCTTGACTTTTAACACCACGACCAACTGCAAAAACAATCTTTGCTGAAGCCATATTAATATTATTATCTTTTTCTCTCAATTTTTTTTCTACTATATCCACCAAAGGAAATGAAAAAAGCTGATCATAAGAATAGTAAAATTCCTCTACACTTAACTCTCTCTCAATCATAAGTTCTGGTAATGTAAAAACATTTTCTTTTACTGTACACATCTGAAATTCCGAACTTATACATTTAATCCTTGCAATAACTGAATCATTCAAGGCTGCCCTCGAAAAAATCAAGCTGTTATCTACATCTATTTCAATATCTATACAATCAGCTGTTAATCCTGCTTCAAATTTACTAGATAATGAGGCTGCTAATGTCTTAGCAAACTGAGTTGCAGGAAATATAAGTAATCCCGGTTTTTTTTCTCTCATCATATTACTTATAATATCTACATAAACGGCTTCATCATAAATACTATTTTTGCAAAATACAACATTAGAAGCTCCAAATTGAATCAATCTTTTAAATGCAACTTCATCATATTCCCCAATACTAATCGCAGAAATATCCGTTTTTAGCTGTTTTGCTAATTTACTTGCTTTATTTACTAACTGCAATACATGCTTGCTATCAAACTTAGGTCCATCACAAATAACCCATATACTTTTATTCATCATAGTTCTTAACTCCACTTTTCCCAATCACTAATTTTTTAATCAATTTAGCTGCCTCACTCGAATTACCAATTATTCTTTCTCCATCTTTTTTATTGAAGTTTGATTCCATATCTAATACTTTAGTTTTAGAACCTTTTATACCACACATTGATTCATCAATTCCTAAATCTGATGATGTATATATATTAATATCTTTTTTTTGGGCCCTTTTCAAAGTTATTAAACTAAAATTCTTTGTAGTAGTTGTAAATTCACTAAATGATATTATAGCTGGTAACTTTACCTTAAGAATATTATCATATTTTTCGCAGGATGTTTTTAACAATACTGAATCCTTTGTGACTTCAATAATTTCTTTTACACCTGGAACATATCTAATATTAAGCCTCTGGGCTAATCCTGCCGGTACTTGTCCGGTTTCTCCATCCACTGCTACTCCTCCGCAAACAATTAAATCATACTTCGAAATTTCCTTTATTGCTTTATATAGAATAAAAGATGTTGCTACAGTATCCGAGCCAGCAAAAACCGAATCTTTGAGCCATACAACATTATCAGCTCCAAGTGCATAACACTTGACAAGTGAATCTTTTATCACACTTGCCCCCATACTAACACAAGTAACATTACAATCAATTTGTAATTTTAAATCTATAGCACTTTGTAGTGCAAATAAGTCATATGGATTCATTAAATAATTATTATCTATTGTTATTTCACTACCAACAAATTCTGATCTAACCGATTTTACACAAACAATGATATTCAATATATCAACTCCTCTTTTCAGTATATCTATTAGCTCAACTCCTACATAAATATGCTAGTTGAAGCTATCTTAAAAATTGTATTTTTCTGCATTTCATTTGTGCCTGAATAAATACTACAAGCAAGTGCATCTCGCAATTCTCGTTCTATCTCATATTCTTTTGTATAGCCATATGCACCAAATATTTGCAGTGCATCTCTACACGTTTTAATGTAGTTTTCACTAACGTATAATTTAAAAATAGATGTTTCATTAAACGCTGTTTTATTATTATCTTTTAACCATGCAATTTTATATAGCATGAGTCTAGCCATTTCTATACTTACCTGCATATCAGCAATTTTATGTGATACAGCTTGATATTCACTAATGCTTTTACCGAACTGCTTTCTACCTTTTGTATGTTCTATACATTTCTCCATTATTCTCTGCATTGCACCAATATGTGGAACAAATTCATATACTCTTTCCCATTCTAATGCAGATGTCATAAGTATAGAACCTTGATTAAAACGCCCTAAAATATTTTCCTTAGGAACGCGGCAATTTTCAAAAATTATCTCAGATGTCGGACAAGCCCCTAAGCCCATTTTTTCTATATCGCTACCTATCTTCAAACCTTCAGAATTTTTTTCAACCACAAAAGCTGTTATTCTTTTATTTGGTTCTGTCTGAGTTACAGCAAAAACAATAAATATATCAGCAATTGGTCCGTTAGAAATAAACATCTTACTTCCATTTAAAATATAATCATCACCATCTTCAACTGCCATAGTTGTCATACTTAGTGCATCTGATCCAGACTCAGCCTCTGTAATTGCTATTGCTCCTATTCTTTTTCCTGCTGTCATATCACAAAGATATTTATCTTTTAATACCTGAGATCCATACAAATAAATTAAATTTTGTGCGACCCATATGTGATTATTAATTACAAAAATTAAACCATTATTTTTACAAGCATATCCTAGTGCTTCGAATACAATAGCAGCTGTTAGGTAACTTTCGTTTAATCCTCCATATTTCTCATCAACTGTTATACCTAAAATTCCGAAATTAGAAATTTTCTCCCACATTTCCCTCGAAAACTTTTCAACATATTTATTATCATTTAAATTATTCAGCGCAAATTTAATTGTTTCTTTTCTTAATTGCTTTTGTTCCTTAGAAATATTAAAATCCACAACCTTTATCCTCCATCTCTACTTATTACGTAATTTAGTTTTTAAATTAAGTTCTCATAACTTGAAGCAGTCTCGTCTAATATCTGTTGAATCCATCTATTCTGTTCATCTCTATTAACATTTTTAGCTTGGAAAATTAGTTTTAGTAAAGTAAGTATGTTCTTCTTCATATCTTGTGAATAAATAGCTCTCCCACTATCAAGCTCAACGCCCAGTTCTTGGAGTATTTTATAATTTTCAACAACACCATCATTATATTTTTTTTCATCATAATTAAAATTTGGAGTTGAAATAGCTGCAATAATGCTCTTTGATATAAATGTAGATCTACTACTCGTATACTCTGGACCTTGAAACAACCTAAATAATGTTTCTCTTTCCCGTTTTACTCCAAAACAAACTGTTCTAATTGAATTATTAGAACCAATAATTTTTTCAAAAATATTATTAGCACTAAAATCAATTATTAAATTAACATCTTTACTCTCAAAATAATTAATTATATCTATCCACTTTACTGGATTTGTTAAATGTTTTAATAAATTAATTTCAAATTCTTCCTCTTTTATATATGGCTTTCCAGTATAATTTGACATAACTGGATATCTAAACTCTCCGAATTCTATTGATTTAATTAAATTTTTTAACGCATTAATACCGCCTTCCATAATAGGACAATGAAACGGGGCACTATTAAACAAAGGTGATACTGTACAATTTTCTCTGTGTATTATTTTTTCTGCTTCTTGTAGATCATCATTAATTCCAGATATAGCTGTCTGAGTATCTGAATTATAGCAAGAAACATAAACTTTTTTACCTTTAATTTGCTGTTCCTTACAAATATTTTCAACGATATTTGTTTCAATGCCATCAATAATTGTCATTCCAGAATTTGAAGTTTTCTTTATCTCTTCACTAATTTCACTTCTTATTTGCACTAACTTCAATGCATCAGAAAATTTTAACGTACCAGCACAAACCAATGCAGTATATTCACCCAAACTATGTCCTGCACAGAATTGTGGTATTAACCCTGTTTCACTTACAAACACTCTAAATGCAGCTACACCGAAAGCAAGAATAGCAACATGCGCATTCTTAGATCTTGACAATACTGAAAGAGGACCCTTAAAACATAATTCACTTAAATTTATTCCTGTTACCTGTTCAGCTTCTTTAATTGTTTCTCTAACAATTTCATATTCATCATATAGTGCCTTATACATTCCAATAAAGTGACTGCCTTGACCTGGAAAAACTACTGCAATTTTCTTCATATTCCACTTTGTATACATAACCTATAGTTAGCATACTTCCCCTTTCTACATTATTAAAAATCACTTGCATAAATATGAGTATCCTCTATATTTTCAATAACAGTTAAATAATCAGGATATTCTCCAGATTTCTCCAAGTCACCTTCAAGTCTAACAAGTCCATTTTTATTCATAATTTCCTTAAATCCTGCAAATTTATATGTAATATACATGATTCTGTTTCGATCTGTTGGTATAAAATCTGCATATAACTTTGCATTTTCCCTTGCCGCAGATTTCATAATGTATTTTAACATTACTGCTCCAACCCCTTTTGACATAACTCTGCATGACATTAAAAGTAACTTAATATTCCAAAACCCTTGCTTCTTTTCAATAACTGAAATACCGATTTTCCCATACTCTCCATACTTGTCATCTAATTGTGCAACAAATACATCATAATCATCTGAGTTTATCAATTCAACTAATTCATCATAAGTATAAACAGTACCTGTAGAATTTAATTGATGCGTTCTAACTGTTAATTCTTCAACTCGCTTCAAATCTTCTTCTTTTGCATAGTCAATCGTAAACTTCATATTTAATGTATTAAGAAACTCTTCTTTAGGACCTATATATGATTCTTCAGCACTATTTCGTTCTATATCATTCATATATAGTTGTCTTCTTTGTTTTGAGTCTTCTGTAATATAATTAGGTTTCATTTCTTCCATATTAAGTATTTCTGAAATATTAGCGGCATCAATGCATGAAACTTCTGGAATTGAAAATGAAACCTCTTCTCTTTCAAATTGCTGATCATCTACAAAAGCAATTGAATCAATACCAAAATTAAATGATTTTTGAATCTTCTTTATGCTCTCTGATTTTGCATCCCAATTTATCTGTGGATAAAGAAAATATTTATCTATACCAAATTCTTTTAGTTTTTCCATAGCTGGCACATGCTCATTTTTACTACTTATTGATTGCAATATTCCCCTATTATCAAGTTCTTTAATAACAGTAATTGCTTCCTCTTTTAACTCAACACTACTATCTTCAGTGAGAATACCATTCCATATAGTGTTATCTAAATCCCATACAACACATTTAATAGTTTTTCTACTCATTGTTATATTCCTCCACTTAATCAGAACTTTAGTTTAATTTTGATTGGATCAATGCTACTATCGAATTAACATCTTTGAAATTTTCTAATTCTAGATCTTCATTTTGCATAGTAACTCCAAAATTATTTTCAATAAATATGACAAGCTGCATAGCAAATAATGAGTTAGCTAGACCATTTTCAAAAATGTTATCTGAATCCTCAAATGTTTTGTCCCCTACAAATCTACTTAAAAAATTCCTTACCTCTTCTTTAATATTCATTTTTCTCTTCTCCTTAATTCTATTTTTTATTTTCTTTCTTAGTACTTAAAAAAACCTTTGCCTGTCTTCCTACCTAGTAGTCCAGCATCCACCATTTTCTTTAATAATGGTGAACATCTATATTTAGGATCTTGATAGCTATCATAAAGTATTTTTAAAGAATTAACTACTGTGTCTAATCCAATTAAATCTGCAGTATGTAATGGTCCCATTTTATGATGAAATCCTTCTGTGAATATTTTATCAACTTGTTCTGGCTCCGCTACCCCTTCTAAAACTAGATTAGCTGCTTCGTTCATAAATATATGTGATAATCTATTCGAAACAAATCCTGGACTATCATTAATTACTGTACAATCTATTTCAGCACTAATTAAAAACTGCTGAATCCTTTGAATAGTTTCTTCTGATGTATAAAATCCTTTAATAACTTCTGAAAATTTCTGCATCGGAACTGGATTCATAAAATGAACGCCTATAATTTTGTCTGCTCTATGTGTATTAGATGCAATTTCAGTTATGGAAATGCATGAAGTATTCACTAAAAAGCAACAACTTTCTTTGCAGAATTCATCTAATTTTATATATACCTCCTTCTTAATATCAATTACTTCTGGAATATTTTCAATTACCACATCAGCATCTTTTAATGCTTGATAATCTACATTAGTAGTAATACGACTTAGTACTTTCTTAACATCTGTTTTCTCTTTATTCATCATATTATCAATCATTAAATTACGATTAACTGAGTTTATGGACTTTTCCAATATATCTTGGCTAATGTCAATTAAAATTACATCATAACCATACTTGGCAAATCTTTGTGCTACACCACTTCCCATAACACCTGCTCCAATAATTCCAATGGTTTTTATGCCTATTTCATTCATATAAACTCCTCCTATTGCAAGCTTATAATACTGTCAAAGTAATATTATAAGCTTGTCTAATTTATAATTTTAATTTGTCATAACTAAACATTGTTCCTTATTATATTTTTTAGTTTGATCATATATAATATCAAGCATTTGCTTTGCATAGTCATGTATAAAGAAATGTCCGCCATCAAAATTATAGGTATTGAAATTTTTTGATGTATATTTACTCCACGCATTTATATCTTCTTCAGTCAATGTATCTTTTGTTCCATTGAAAATAGTAATATCAAAATTAAATGCTTTTTCATGCGCTTTATATTTACATGTTTCAATTACCTTATAATCATTTTTTAGAATCGGGATATAAATCTCTAATATCTCTTTATTTTCTAATAATTCTCGAGATGTTCCCCCAAGGTCATATATTTTCTCTATGAATTCTTTATTGTTTAATTTATAGTGTACTATATCATTTTTAGTAATATGCGGTGCCTCTTTTCCCGATAAAAATAAACGCTTTGGCAATCTAATTCCTTTTTCTTCAATTCTTTTAGTTAGATAGTATACAATCCAGCTGCCCATACTATGGCCATAAAGCATGTATTCTTCTTCAATAAATTGTTTTTCCAATTTAATATATATATCATCGATTAAATCTTCCATATTATCACATAATTCTTCAGAAAATCGATTCCCTCTTCCTGGTAACTCAACAGGCACAATTTCTATAGACTTATTAATCATCTCCTTCCATTTTGAATAAACCATTGCAGATCCACCTGCATAAGAAAAACAATATAATTTCATTTTTTGCCTCTTTCCCAAAATATTAAAAGTTTATTTTTATCTGAATTTAACTATTTTGCATCAAATACTTTTTTATAATTTTATAAATTCGTTCAAAATCATTATTGAAACTCGGCATAATTATATTTATAGTATTATTAATAATTGTGATTGTTATCGTAGATTTTGCTCTTGCATCTTTGGCAACTTTTTCAACTTTAACTCCATATTCATCAACTTTTTCAAATGTATTTGTTTCATTAAAAATTGTGACCAAATTAATTATTGGAATTGTTTCAAAATAGTTATTCCTTATTTTATTATTTAAATATAGAGGCTCAAACAAAGCAAACGAATAATCACTATTATAAAATGATATGATTTCCCCATTATTTATATCAAAAGCTTGTGGAATTATATCCAAATGCAACCCTATAGTCTTAAGTTCAAAACTTTCTTTTCTACCATGATATATTAATAAAAATGGTAACTTCTTATCTTCTATAGAATTTGATTCTTCAATATTAATTAATGAAAATAGCTTTATCCCCCACTGGATTGGGTTTTCCAAGATAGTTTTCATTTCATCATTTGTAAATTTATGTTGAATGTTTATAATATATTCAGGATTCTTTCCTTCTGTTAATTTTTCATAACTTTTTAATTGATTTTGAAATTCATCTAAAAATTTGTGCTTAGAATTTTGCAAATAGTTTTCACTTTTTTTTCGTGATTTAATGTACTTTGAATATAGATTTTCAGAAATACTATCATCAATTCCCAAAAATTTACTTTTTATAATATTTCCTAATATCTCTGTAGAAAAGTAATCCCACACTGAATGTTGAGCATAAAAATAAATTGAATGTTTATCAACTGATTCCTTAACAATAACTACCTTCACTAACAATTTACCGTCATCTAAAAAAGTAGATATATTTGAAATAGCTTCAAATTGTTTAAGCATATCATCTATTTTTTTATAATTACTAAAATCCATATATGGAACATACCAATTTTCATCATACTGGTACTCTTGGAAGCAATCACCCGAATTGTTATATGAATATCTAAATACACTCTGTTCTTTAATGATATCTTTAATTACATTAATTAATCTTTCTTTTGAAATTGAACCAATTATTTCTGTTCTTGCATAACATATGCTTTCTGGTTCCTGGATTAAAAAGAACTTTTGATATGCAAAAGGCTCAAATCGATCTAAAATTATAGTCTCCTCTCTATTGTCATCATATCGGGTTAATTCTTCAAATAACTTTGTTTCTCTAAAACATAACGAATCAAACTCTTTAGCTTTTAATCCAGCCGTTGTCTTCACTTTTAATTCTTTAGTAAATGAATCTAAATCATTGATAGATTTACCTTGCCTTTTAGTTTGAACATTAGATTCTACTCTCCTAGTAACCTTATGCTTATTATCTCCACTTTCTTTTTTAGTTCCTTTTGTATTAGAAATAATCTGTTCAATTGTAGATAACTTTATTATTTCACTTATCGTTACATTGAGCCCCAATTCTCTCAACTTTGAAATAATTCTAATTGCTTTAATTGAGTCTCCACCTATTTCAAAAAAGTTATCCGTAACTCCTACCTTTTCCAATCCTAAGACTTTTTCAAATATTTTTGTAACTTCCTCTTCTATTTCATTTCTTGGTGCTACATATTTCCGTTCGTTCTTTATTTCTATATTTGGCAATGCTCTTCTATCTAACTTTCCGTTTTTTGTTATAGGCATTTTTTCAATATCCATTATATATGTAGGTACCATATAATATGGAAGTTCTTTTCTAATTTCTTCTTTAATTTCATTTATATTTATTTCAGATTCCGACACTATATATGCACATATATACTTTTCTCCATCTTTTTCCCTTAAAATAACAGATGCATTTTGTATTCCTTCCTGTTTTTTAATTACATTTTCAATTTCACTAAGCTCTATACGAAATCCTCTAAGTTTTATTTGCTCATCAATTCTTCCTAAATACTCAATGTTTCCATCTGGCAGCCACCTTGCCAAATCTCCAGACCTATATATATTCCCTTCACCAAATGGGTTATCAATAAATTTCTCAGCTGTAAGCTCTGGTTGATTTAAATATCCTCTTGAAACTCCATCTCCTGAGATACATAATTCTCCTATAATTCCAACTCCACATAACTTTACTCCATCTAAAATATATACTTTTGTATTTGATATTGGTTTTCCTATTGGCGTTTTATCACTTAATGTTTTATTATTAACTAAATACGTTGTAGCAAATGTTGTAGTTTCTGTTGGTCCATATCCATTGATTAAATTAATCTTCTTATTTGCTTCTATAATTTTTCTCACATGAACTTCAGATGCCTTTTCACCACCGAACAGTAACGTGTCTAAACTGTCAAATACTGTTATATCAGAATCAATCAACTGGTTAAATAAAGATACTGTTAACCACATTGTATTAATTCCATTCTCTTCTATAATTCTTTTTAGCGATTTTGAATCCAAAATAACATCATTATTTGCAAGATGTAATTTTCCTCCATTTAGTAGAGCTCCCCAAATTTCAAAAGTTGCTGCATCAAAACTCATTGATCCAGTCTGCAATATTACTGTATTTTCATTTAAATTCACATAATTAGTCTTATGCACTAAGCGAATAACACTCTTATGTTCAATCATTGCTCCCTTTGGTTTTCCTGTGGTTCCTGATGTATATATAAGATATATTAGATCACTCGGCTTGTTTACGGACTCTACATTTTCATATATTCCTTCCCATTTCATGGCTTCTGAAATATCTATTACTGGTACGTCTGTTTCACATCCCTTACCATACAAAAGTAAAGCTTTAGGTTTACAATCCTCCAACATATAGCTTATTCTTTCTTTTGGATATGACGAATCAATAGGTACATATGCTGCTCCTGCTTTTATAATTCCACAAATACCAATTATAGTTTCTATTCTTTTTTCTGCTATAACTGCTACATAATCATCTGGTTTTACTCCTAATTTTCTTAGTCTTACTGCCAGCTCATTTGCCTTTTGATTTAGTTCACCATAAGTGATTTCATTTTCATCATATGTTACTGCTACTTTATCTGGTATTCTAGCTGCCTGTTCTTCAAACAAATTTACAACGGATTTATCACTTGAATATAAAACTGTAGTATCATTAAATTCATTTAAAATCTTTTCTTTTTCTTCTTCATTTATTACATCAATTTCATTAATTCTTTTTTCAGAATGTTCCACTATTTCTTCCAAAATTAGATGATATGCATTTAATATTATTTTAATCTCTTCTTCACTAAAAATTCTAGGGTCATACAAAATACTTAAATTTAATGTTTCTGTCATAGATATGCTTACTGAAATAGGATAATTAGTTTGCTCTCTAACCTCTTCCGATTCAATTTTCAAATCTTCGCCAAAATTCGGTAATCCTTCATCCATCAATTCTTCATTTACATAATAATTTTCGAATGCAAAAAGTACCTTAATCAATCCGTTACGCAGATTACTTTGATTTTGTATTTCGGCTAAAGAACAAAAATCATAGCTTGAGCTATCAATTCCTTGTTTATTTATCCTTTTAAATAATTCTTCACAAGTAATATCTTCTTCATTCTTAATTCTTACTGGAATTGTATTAATATATAACCCCAATGACTTATCTATTCCTATAATATCAGCATTTCTTCCAGAAACTACTTTTCCAAAGACAACATCATTATTTCTATTATACTTTTGAAGTAGTATTCCCAATCCACTTTCTAAAATAGTACTAATTGTTATATTATTCTCTTTTGCTAATTTCTTAACTTTATCTGCTAATTCTTTAGTAGTATGAATCATACATGTTTTCATTTCTTCTTTTATTTCTCTCATTTTTCCTATAGGTGCTATTTCTGCAACATCTAAATATCCCTCAAGTAATTCATCCCAATACTTTAGCGCAGACTCCTTATCTTGCTTTTCTAGCCATTTTATATATTCTTCATAAGATGCTATTTCAGATTTTTCATGATTTACTTTTTCCTTTAAATTATTAAATTCTTCACCGTTTCTAAGTGCTGAATATTTTTCTATAAAATCAGTTAATAGTAATGAGATACACCATCCATCCAAAATAATATGATGGAAACTCCATAACATTATATTTTCATCTAATGATAATTTTATTATAGTCATCCTTAGTAAACTATCTTTTTCCAAATCAAATCCTCTGCCTAGGTCATCTTCTTTTATTTTTTCAATCTCTTTTGCTGGTGATTCATTCGTTGATAAATCAATCACATTTAGCTCTATTTCGCGATCCTTTAATACTACCTGCCAAGGTCTATCCCCTTTTTTAGGTATAACAAATGTTGTACGTAAAATTTCATATTTCACAGATAATAAATCCAAACTTTTTCTCACTTTAGATATGTCAAGTTTCCCTCTTAGTTTCATTACACTTCGGACAAAATATTCTGTTGAGTTATCATTATACATTTTATGATATAACATGCCTTCTTGCATCGGACTAAGTGAATATATTGATTCAATCTGTTTATTCATTAAGACTATCCCCTTTTCATTTTTAATAGCTATAAAATATCTATTATTTCTTTTAGAACATCGTTGGTTAAAGCTGAATTAAAATCAGACGCTGTTCTTACATGTTCTTCTTTAGATATACAGTGTTCTATTATTTCAGTTAACGAAACTTTATAATAATCTGCAAATTTTTCAATGGATTCTTTACTATATTTATCCTTGTTATATTCTATTTCAATAGTAAGCTTTCCAGCCAATATACTTCCATTTAAACAAATGCTATCACTTAATTTGTTTTCTTCTGCTGAATCTCTTCCACTTAACATTTCAGAAATACTTATTTCTTCATCATTTTTATTCTCATTATCAAATTCACCAAGATAATTAAAGCTTATATCTGCTTCCTGCATAGCTTCATATTTTTTGCGATATCTAATTACACCATATCCCATTCCATGATTAGGAACATGTCTCAACATTTCTTTTGTTTGTACTATAATATCTTCAATTTCCCCTGATATTTCAATTATTATAGGATAAATACTTGTAAACCATCCTACTGTTCTACTAATATCAATTACCTTATTTATCTCTTCTCTTCCATGACCCTCCAAATATACAGCTAACTTCCTCTTGTTCTTCCATAACTTTGCCGCCATGCCTAATGCAGCAAGAAGAATATCATTTATTTCTGTATTATATGCTTTTGAAACTTTATACAACAATTCTCTTGTCTTTTGTTCACTACATGTAATCATTGTAATTCCATTTCCTACTTCATTGCCATCTGCATCAATTTCTACTTTTCCTTCTCCTATTTCATTTTCAACTTTGTTCCAATAACTTACTTCTTTCTCTAGTTCTTTATTTGTACTATAATCTAATAAAGCTGTTGACCACTCTTTATATGATGCTGTTTTCTTAGGCAGCACTATTTCTTTTTTTGTAACATATTGCTTATATCCGTTTTTAAAATCTTCGATTAATATTCTCCATGAAATACCATCAATAACTAAGTGATGAATACAAATCATTAAATAATCACATTTAGATGTTCTATAGCAAGCTGCTTTTAACAATGGTCCATTTATCAAATCCATGCTGCCTTGTATTTCTGTACTTTTTTTATTTATTAATTCAGATAGTATTTTTTCATCTATATCGATAAAATCAAATATATCTAAAGTAAATAAATTACTTTCACTTGAATCATGTATTTCTTGTTTACCATTTTTAAAAGTAGCTCTTAGAATATCATGATGTACTACCAATGCTTTTAATGATTCCCTTAGTGATTTTTCCTCAAATTTATTTTTTGACTTCAACATAATTGATAAATTAAAATAATTTGGATTTAATAAGTTCCATTCAAAGAATTTATTTTGAATCGGAGTTAATGGCACTTCTCCTGTGATTTCATCTTGATTATATTCAATTTCGTTTTCAATTTTTCTTATGTTTTTAATAATTTTTTCAATAACACGCAATTGCATTAAGTCTTTAGTTGTTAATTTAAAATCCAATTCTCTTAGTTTACTTACTATTCTAATTGCTTTAATTGAATCACCGCCTAATTCAAAGAAATTATCTTTAATTCCGATTTTATTTACTCCTAAGACTTCTTCGAATACTTTAACAAATATTTCTTCAGTCTCATTTCTTGGTGCTATATACTCTTTTTCACTTTTTACTTCTATCTCGGGCAATGATTTTCTATCTAATTTTCCATTTATCGTAAGAGGTATTTTTTCAATTTGCGTAATGAATGAAGGAATCATATAATTAGGTAAATTCTTTTCTAGTGTATTACGAAACTCACTTATGCTAATATTATCTTCTGAAACTAGATACGCACATATGTGTTTTTCTCCATCTTTTTCTCTTAAAATAACAGATGCATTTTGTATTCCTTCCTGTTTTTTAATTACATTTTCAATTTCACTAAGCTCTATACGAAATCCTCTAAGTTTTATTTGCTCATCAATTCTTCCTAAAT
>Ga0209281_1001007_pt1 | contig 22074 bp, 19 predicted proteins | sample MedtruBG_FD_187514 | JGI IMG/M metagenome (GOLD analysis project Ga0209281, IMG submission 187514) | Root nodule microbial communities of legume samples collected from California, USA - Medicago truncatula BG (SPAdes) (version 2) | ecosystem: Host-associated > Plants > Roots > Nodule | place... | reverse complement strand
TCCAGGTGCGGAAAAGCAGTCCCTACGCCCCCGAATAATTTCACACTTTATTAATGAGCAAAAAATATGGCAAGCCTACAGAGATAGCTATTGTCAGAATGTTATTTTAGGGGCGGTAGTTGGGGATGCCGCATTTGTGGGGAGCATCGCCTGTACGATAAATATGAATGCGAGAAGAGTTGAGGAAATACTATTGATGTATACACCCGACTCATCATGGAGTAACCCGGAATAAGATGTCCGGTGCAAGATAGAGAGGTTGAATATAAACGAATATTCCCTATTAGTAATATTGCGTGAGTGGGGGAAATTACATCAAGGTGTTCATGTTAGCGCTGCTAAACATCACTCTCTCCCGCGACTGGCGCTTGCTTACTCTTGTTTAAGGGATGACAGCGCCGAATGTCCGATTATTGATAATCTTTCCGGCTGCTGCCATCGTAAGACGGGCGCTTAACTGGCTTTGACGCGAAGCGTGATCCCTTCAACCGCAATCACTTCTACGCGTGTTCCGGCGATCAGATCCTCATCAGCGATGACCGGCCATGAACTGTCGCCGATGCGCACATGGCCGCGACCATTGATTAGCGTATCGTCCAGCGTATAGCGTTTACCCACCAGCTGTTGTCCGCGCTGATTGAGCGCGGCGTCGGCGGGCTTTTGGCTGCGCACCTGGCGGTTTAGCCATCGCCACCACAGCCACGCTGCAACCAGCGTCAGCACGGCAAAGAGTGCGCCTTGCCACTCCCAACCGAACGGCAGCAGCCAGACCAGCAGGCCAGTCATCACCGCCGCCACGCCGCTCCACAGAAGATACCCATTGCCGCCAAGCATTTCGGCTGCCAGCAATAGGCCACCCAGGCTGAGCCAAAAGACGTGCGGGTGTGCCGTAATCATCTCAATCATTTTTTGCGCTCGTTTCCGCTGTCTTTGACCAGTTCCGCGATACCGGCGATGGAACCCATCAGGCTACTGGCATCAAGCGGCATCATCACGACTTTGCTGTTATTGGCTGAGCCAATCTGCTGCAACGCATCGGTGTATTTCTGCGCGATAAAGTAATTCACGGCCTGAATGTCTCCTGCCGCGATAGCTTCAGAAACCATTTGCGTGGCGCGGGCTTCGGCCTCGGCAGAACGTTCGCGCGCTTCCGCCTGCAAGAATGCGGACTGACGCTCACCTTCCGCCTTTAAGATCTGGGACTGTTTTTCCCCTTCGGCTTTGAGAATTTCGGCCTGGCGGATACCCTCGGCCTCAAGAATATAAGCACGTTTGGTACGTTCAGCTTTCATCTGCGCGTTCATTGACGAAATCAGCTCTGCAGGTGGGCGTACGTCGCGGATCTCAATACGCGTGACTTTAATGCCCCACGGATTGGTCGCTTCATCAACAATATGCAGCAGGCGCGTATTGATGCTGTCGCGCTGGGAGAGCATTTCGTCCAGCTCCATGGAGCCGAGTACGGTACGAATGTTGGTCATCGTCAGGTTCATGATTGCCGACTCAAGATTGCTGACTTCATAAGCGGCTTTTGGGGCGTCGATCACCTGAATAAAACAGACGGCGTCAATGGTGACGTTGGCGTTGTCTTTCGAAATGATCTCCTGCGAGGGGATATCGAGTACCTGTTCCATCATGTTGATCTTACGCCCGATACGATCCATAAACGGGACCACGAGACTTAAGCCCGGCTGAAGAGTATTGGTATAGCGTCCGAAGCGTTCCACCGTCCACTGATAACCCTGCGGCACGATCTTTACGCCTGCACCGACGATCACCAGTGCGACGAAAATAAGGATAGGAATAACGATCAACATATAAAAACCTCCTGTTTAGCAGTCCGTGTCATAGCAAAAATTGTTCGTTTGTTGAACATCAGTATATCGGCTATTGCAGGGGAATTCGCCCCTAATCCATTAACGTGGCTACAATATTCGGTCGCCGCAGAAATTCATCAAGGGAAGGGGTGGCAGGTTAATCATGTGAGAGAGGCAATGAGAAGCGCGGGGGGCGTTGCATCAAGCAAAACGTTGAGCGAATAGTTTCAGTGCTCAGCGGGGAATTTCCCCTCTCCGTGTCGAGAAGAGGGGACTTTACGTTAGTACAGCAGCGCGTACAGCTGACGACGGTATTTAGACGCCAGCGCATCGCCGGTGCCCAACGCCGCCAGAATTTCCTGGAACATTTTACGCGCCTGACCATCGGCGGCAGCCAGATCGGTTTTCAGATGGCTGAACAACAGTTCGAGCGCTTCTTCGTTACGACCCACCTGATGCAGCTGCAACGCCAGTTGACTCGCCAGTGCGGCGTCGTCTGGGTTGTTCGCCACTTGCTGCTGCAGTTGCTGAATTTCCGGCGTGTCGGCAGCCTGTTTCAGTAGGTCAATCTTCGCGAGTAAACCCTGATAGCGCGTGTCTTGATCCTGCAGTGGAATGGTTTTTAACACCGCTTCGGCGTCTTCAGAACGGTTCAGCTCGATCTGCGTTTGTGCCAGCAGCAGACCAATCTGGCTGTCCTGATTCGACAGCTGCCACGCCTCTTTCAGCAGCGGCAGCGCTTCGTCGTGTTTCCCTTCCTGAATCAGTTCCAGCGCCTGCTGGGCTTTCAGCTCTTCTTCACGCGGTAACACTTTATCCAGCAGAGCGCGAACCGCCTCTTCAGGCTGCGGACCCTGGAAGCCATCCACCGGTTGACCGTTCTGGAAAAGATAGACGGTAGGAATGGCGCGCAGGCCAAACTGCGAGGCTACCCTTTGCTCGGCGTCACAATCCAGTTTTGCCAGAACGAACTGTCCATTGTACTGGGCTGCAAGGCTTTCCAGAACTGGCGTCAGCTCCAGGCAGTGCTGGCTGCGTTCAGACCAGAAATAGAACAGCACCGGTTTTGTCATCGACAATTCCAGGGTCTGCTGCAGGTTAGCTTCGGTAATGTTGACGATATTCTGTACGGACATACGGCATTCTCTTTTATCGGTTTGATAAATACATGGGGGTGAGGAGCGAGGCTTCAACTCAACCGTGTAAAATTTTATCCATCATGCGGCCTGGCAGCAGCCGTTTTAGCCAGCCGACGGCATGGGTGACCAGCGTCACCGGATAGCGTAATTTGGGACGATCGCTCTCAAAAGCATGGCGCACTTTAGCAACAACTGCCTCTGGACCCAGGGTAAAACGTGCAGCAATACCGGGGTTTTCAACCGGTTTATCCGATTGCGTCTGGTTGACGTTTTCGGTGAAGCGCGTGCGAATGGGGCCTGGTTCAATAAGACTGACTTTGATGCCGCTATGACGCAGCTCCATACGCAGTGCGTCAGACCAGGCTTCCAGCGCATATTTACTCGCGGCGTAGGCCCCGCGGCCTGGGGTAGAAATCAGCCCCATCACGGAGGAGGTCATCACGATACGGCCTTCACCGTGCGGCAACATAGCCGGTAACAGCGCCATCGTGAGCTGGTGGATGCCAAAGAAATTGGCTGAAAACTGCCGTTCTAACTGTTCGCGTGAAATGGTTTGCAAGGGGCCATAAACGCCGTAGCCTGCATTATTAAACAGACCGTATAAACGATTTCCGGTCAGGGCGATCACGTCGGCGGCGGCCTGTTCAATACTCTCTGAGGAGTCCAGATCCAGTAAAACGCCCTTAAAGCCTTTGTTGTTCATCCGTTCGACGTCTTCGGGTTTTCGGCAAGCGGCCAACACCCAAAATCCCTGGCGTTTAAGTTCGAGGGCGCTTTCGAGGCCAATTCCGCTGGAACATCCTGTTATTAAGACCGATTTTTGCATAACTTTACCTGTCAGGATCTCCGCTGAATTAAGAGTCATGTTTAACTAGTGGGGCCAGCCGTGTTGCCATCCAGTCGGCGATAAACGGCTGGGCGTCGCGATTGGGGTGTATCCCGTCATCCTGCATCCATTGCGGCTTCAGATAGACCTCTTCCATGAAAAATGGCAGCAGCGGGATATCGAATTCTTTGGCAAGCTTGGGATAGATGGCGCTAAAGGACTCATTATAACGGCGACCGTAGTTAGCGGGCAGTCGAATTTGCATTAATAGCGGTTGCGCGTTGGCGGCCTGAATATCCTGAATGATTTTGCGCAGCGTTTGTTCAGTCTGCTGCGGCTGGAAACCGCGTAACCCGTCGTTACCGCCCAGCTCCACCAGTACCCAGCGCGGTTGATGTTGTTTGAGCAGGGCAGGCAGGCGCGCAAGCCCCTGCTGCGAAGTATCGCCGCTGATGCTGGCATTCAGTACCGGCGTTTTAGTTTGCCATTTATCGTTGAGCAGCGCGGGCCATGCGGCTGTAGCCGCCATTCGATAGCCCGCGCTCAGGCTGTCACCCAGCACCAGTAACGTGTCCGCCGCCGCGGCGCGAAACGTCATCAGAATCAGAAACAGGAAGGGCAAATGCCAGCGGAAAACATTGTTGCAGTTCATCATCTTAAGAAGTCCGTCGGTCAGGGTGAGCACGAGCTATCCATCCTCACCGGAGTTGAACTCGTTGTCAAACGCGCGCAGACCATCGCGTTGATTGGTGAATCCGGTTCCGGTAAATCCACGCTGCTGGCGATCCTGGCCGGTCTGGATGACGGCAGCAGCGGCGAGGTCAATCTTGTTGGACAGCCCTTGCATCAGCTTGACGAAGAGGCGCGTGCAGCGCTGCGGGCAAAACATATCGGTTTTGTCTTTCAGTCGTTCATGCTAATTCCCACGCTCAACGCGCTGGAGAACGTAGAGCTGCCGGGCCTGCTACGCGGGGAAAATACCCGCCAGAGCCGTGCCAGTGCCAAAGCGTTGCTGGAGCAGCTCGGGCTGGGTAAGCGTCTCGATCATCTTCCGGCGCAGCTTTCCGGCGGCGAGCAGCAGCGCGTCGCGCTGGCGCGCGCCTTCAATGGTCGTCCTGACGTCCTGTTCGCCGATGAACCTACGGGCAATCTGGACAGGCAGACCGGGGATAAAATTGCCGATCTGCTGTTCTCGCTCAACCGTGAACACGGCACCACGCTGATTCTGGTCACGCACGATCCACAGCTGGCGGCGCGCTGCGATCGCCGTCTGCGTCTGGTTAACGGGCAATTGCAGGAGGAAGCATGATCGCACGCTGGTTCTGGCGAGAATGGCGTTCGCCTTCGCTGTTGATTGTCTGGCTGGCGCTGAGTCTGGCGGTGGCCTGCGTGCTGGCGCTCGGCAGCGTCAGCGATCGCATGGAAAAGGGGTTGAGTCAGCAAAGCCGCGAATTTATGGCGGGCGACAGAACGCTGAGCAGCTCGCGCGATGTGCCGCAGGCCTGGATTGATGAAGCGCAGAAACGGGGGCTGAAAGTGGGCAAACAGCTGACTTTCCAGACCATGACGTTTGCTGCCGACACGCCGCAACTGGCCAGCGTGAAAGCCGTCGACGATGTCTATCCGATGTACGGCGAGTTGCAGACCAATCCGCCGGGCCTGAAGCCGACCGCAGGCTCGGTGCTGCTGGCCCCGCGTCTGATGGCGCTGCTGAATCTCAAAACCGGGGACAATATTGACGTGGGTGATGCCACGCTGAAAATCGCAGGCGAAGTGGTTCAGGAACCCGATTCGGGCTTTAACCCGTTCCAGATGGCACCTCGCCTGTTAATGAACACGGCGGACGTGGAAAAAACCGGTGCGGTTCAGCCGGGCAGCCGCGTCACCTGGCGCTACAAGTTTGGCGGTACGCCTGCTCAGCTTGAGTCCTACGAAAAGTGGCTTTTGCCGCAGTTAAAACCAGAGCATCGCTGGATCGGTCTTGAGCAGGACGACGGTGCGCTGGGCAAATCCCTTGAGCGTTCGCAGCAATTTTTACTCCTTTCAGCGCTGCTGACCATGCTACTGGCAGTGGCCGCCGTTGCGGTGGCGATGGGGCATTATTGCCGCAGCCGCTACGATCTGGTGGCGATCCTCAAAACGCTGGGGGCGGGCAGAGCGCAACTGCGCAAGCTGATCGTCGGACAGTGGCTGATGGTGCTCGCGCTTTCCGCCGTCACGGGCGGGATAATTGGCCTGCTGTTTGAAAAAGTGCTGATGCTGCTGCTTAAACCGGTTCTGCCAGCGGAGCTCCCACCTGCCAGCCTGTGGCCGTGGCTGTGGTCCATTGGCGCGATGGTGGTGATTTCGTTGCTGGTGGGATTGCGCCCGTATCGTTTGTTGCTGGCCACCCAGCCGCTGCGCGTGTTGCGTCGCGATGCGGTCGCCAGCGTCTGGCCGATGAAGTTCTATCTGCCCATTATTGTTGCTGTTGTGGTGATTTTACTCGCCTGGCTGATGGGCGGCAGCATGCTCCTATGGGCCGTGCTGGCCGGTGCGGTAGTACTGGCGCTGCTGTGCGGCGTGCTGGGCTGGATGCTGCTCAACGCGCTGAAAGGGCTGACGGTCAAATCGCTGCCGGTGCGCCTGGCGATAAACCGTCTGCTGCGCCAGCCGTGGTCCACGCTCAGCCAGCTGTCGGCGTTTTCACTGTCGTTTATGCTGCTGGCGATGCTGCTGGTGCTGCGTGGCGATCTGCTCGATCGCTGGCAGCAACAGCTCCCGCCGGAAAGCCCGAACTACTTCCTGATCAACATCGCGCCGGAACAGGTCACGCCGTTGAAAGGGTTCTTGTCTGAACACCAGATCGTGCCGGAGTCGTTCTATCCGATCGTGCGCGCACGCCTGACGCAAATCAACGGGCAGACGACGGACGGCAGTCAGGATGAGTCGCTTAACCGCGAACTGAACCTGACATGGCAGGACAAACGACCGGATCATAACCCGATCACCGCCGGGAGCTGGCCGCCGAAGTCGGGCGAAGTGTCGATGGAAGAGGGGCTGGCAGGGCGCCTGAAAGTGGGGCTGGGCGATACGGTGACGTTCACCGGCGACACGCAGGACTTTAGCGCCAAAGTGACCAGCCTGCGCAAAGTGGACTGGGAAAGTCTGCGCCCCAATTTCTTCTTTATCTTCCCGTCCGGCGCGCTGGAAGGGCAACCGCAAAGCTGGCTCACCAGCTTCCGCTGGGAAAACGGTAACGGCATGCTGACGCAGCTCAACCGCGAGTTCCCGACGGTCAGCCTGCTGGATATCGGCGCGATCCTGAAACAGGTTGGGCAGGTACTGGAGCAGGTTAGCCGTGCGCTGGAAGTGATGGTGGTGCTGGTGACGGCCTGTGGGGTGCTGTTATTACTGGCACAGGTGCAGGTGGGAATGCGTCAGCGCCATCAGGAGCTGGTGGTTTATCGCACGCTGGGTGCAGGTAAAAAACTGCTGCGCACCACGCTGTGGTGCGAGTTTGCGCTGCTGGGATTTGTCTCGGGGCTGGTGGCGGCGATAGGTGCAGAAACGGCGCTGGCGGTGTTGCAAACGCGGGTGTTTGATTTCCCGTGGGAGCCTGACTGGCGTCTATGGCTGATTCTGCCGGTTTGCGGCGCGCTGTTGCTGTCGTTATGCGGTGGCTGGCTCGGCACGCGTCTGCTCAAAGGCAAAGCGCTGTTCCGTCAGTTTGCCTGATAGTTTCTAAATGTGATGATTACGCACCGGGATATATGCTGGTGCGTAATCCTTTGGTAGCACAAAAAGACAACCTCTTCTTTTTTAGTAGCACGAAACATTAAAAACCCGCCCACACGATCCCTTTAATTCCGGATATTATTCTGCTGCTAAATAATTAGCAGCGTGTCTATCAAGGAATAATAATGACAATAATTAAAACAGCGCTGGCGACAACGATCGGCGCAGCAGTGGCATTGATGTCTTTCGCAGCTCAAGCAGAAATCACCGTTCTGAAGCAAGATCCTCAGGCGGGTAATCCGCTGAGCCGTCTCAACTTCACCGTTGGCGGCAGTATTCGTCCACAGTTCCAAAATATGACCGGTGACGACGGCAAAAATAGCTATAAACGTAATGGTTTTGACGGCGGTACGCGTTTCCGTTTCGCGGCCGATTATTACCTGTTTGATGACATTAGCTGGGTGAGCTATTACGAGCTGGGCGTGAATATTCCTGCGCAGTTCAACTGGGATCATCACTATGCCGAGGGTGCGCGTGATACCTCTCGTCGCATGCTGTATACCGGCCTGAAAAGCGACACCTGGGGTACCCTGACCTTCGGTCAACAGAACAGCGTTTATTATGATGTGGTGGGCGCGAAGACCGATATCTGGGACTACGACATGGTCGGCCAGGCCTCCGGTAACGGGATCAACGGTGACTACGACGGATCTTATCGTTCACGCCAGATGCTGAAATACAAAAAAACCGTCGGCGATGCCGATATCTACGCTTCTTACCTGTTTGAAGACAGCGAATATCTGCCGGGCAACGGCCTGCGTTATAAGCGTAAAGGCGGCGGTTCACTGGGTCTGGATTATCATCTGACCACCGACCTGACCTGGGGCGCAGCGTGGAACTACACCCGTGCGGATATGCGTAACCCGGATAATGGCGACAGCAAAACGTACGACCAGAACATTCTGGGGACGGCGCTGAGCTGGACGCCAGACAACTGGACCTTCTCCGTCGGTGGCGGCTGGTATCAGAACTTTATGACCACCAAAAAAGTGTCAGTCAATGATTACTTTGCCGGTGATGCGTGGGGGATTGAGTACTTTGCAGGCTACAAAATCCCAGTGGGTCAGTATGCGCTGAAATCCGTTCAGCCTTACTTCATGGGCGATCGCATTGAATATGTGAATGGTCGCAACTACCAGCGCATCGATAACGGCGTGGGTATCAGCTTCCAGCTGGATTACGGTTTCCGCGTTGATTACGAACACGTATTTACCTCCAGCACCGACAATCTGGGCGATATGAACCTGGTGCGTCTGCGTTACGACTTCTAAGTCGTCTGTCCGGGCGGTGTTTTGCCGCCCGGCATTGCCATTTTTGACCTCAGCTTATTCATCTTTTGCATAACCCATCTCCTGTACATTCAAAGACATATTCAGCAACATCATGAAATAATTTCAAGGACGCGGCCTGTGATCTGTGTCATGTTAATGGGAGCTGTGCCGCATCGTACGGCGCACTCACACAACGCCACGCCGTTTTGAAATGGAGATCTCATGGGATTACGTCACACGCTTCGCGCCGCTGCCGGTGCATTTTTGTTGGTCTGCGGTATGCAGGCCGCTCACGCTAATAGCGATCCACACACTATCGTCTTCGGCGTTGCGCCGGGGCCGTATGGCGACATGGTGAAGCAGGCGATTGCCCCTTCACTGAAAGAGAAAGGCTATAAAGTGGTTGTACGTGAATTTAGCGATTACGTGCAGCCGAATATGGCGCTGTCCAACGGCAGTATCGACGCCAACCTGTTCCAGCATTCCTTATATTTCAATAAATTCACCGCTGATAAAGGGTTGAAGCTCACTAAACTGCTGACCGTACCCACGGCCGGGATGGGCTTTTATTCACGTCAGGTTAAAAGCCTGGATGAACTGAAAAAGGGCGATATCGTCACCTTGTCTAATGACCCAACCAATCTGGCGCGCGGTCTGCGGTTCCTGCAATCGCTGAATCTGATTACCATCAAAGACAATATTGACCCGACTAAAGCCTCCGAGCGTGATATTGCCAGCAACCCAAAAGGGCTGGTGTTCAAGCCACTGGAAGCCGCACAGCTGCCGCGTACGCTGGATAGCGTGACCGCCGCGTTGGTCAACGGGAACTTTGCGATTGCAGCCGGGTTAGATCTCTCCAGCGCCCTGGCGCAGGAACACCTCGACGAAAATCTGAAAAACATTATTGCCGTGCGCACGGAAGATGCGGACAAACCGTTCGCCAAAGATATCGTGGCGGTGGTGCAGTCCCCGGCGTATCGCGCCGTTATCGACGATCCGAAAAATGTTTACACCGCTTTCCAGAAACCAGACTGGATGACGGCAGCAAAACAGTAATCGCGTTTTTGAAAGACAGGGCAGCCGAGTCTGCCCTTTTCGCATTTCTGAGGTAGTCATGATTAAGTTAGATAAGGTGTGCGTTGATTTTTCAACGGGACGCGGACCTTCTACCCGCGCGGTATCGGACGTCAGCCTGACGATTGCGGCGGGCGAGATTTTTGGTATTGTCGGCACCAGCGGGGCGGGCAAGAGCACACTATTACGAACGCTGAACGCGCTACAACGCCCAAGTGCTGGCAGCGTGAACGTCAACGGTGTGGAAATTTCATCACTTGATGGCGCAGACCTGCGCAAAGCGCGCCAGCGCATTGGCATGATTTTCCAGCACTTCAACCTGATGCATACCCGCACGGTGGCGCAAAACGTCGCATTCAGCCTCAAAGCCGCTGGCTGGGAGCGCAGTAAAATCGCGCCGCGCGTCACGGAAATTCTGGCATTAGTCGGACTAACCGATAAAGCGGATCGCTACCCGGTACAGCTGAGCGGTGGGCAGAAACAGCGCGTGGGTATTGCTCGCGGTATTGCGAATCATCCTGACGTATTGCTCTGCGATGAACCGACGTCTGCGCTGGATCTGGAAACCTCGGCCACCATTCTGGCGCTACTGAAAAAGATCAACGCGCAGATGGGGATCACGATCGTGCTGATCACCCACGAGATGAACGTGATCAAATCCATCTGCGATCGCGTGGCGGTGATGTCCGGCGGCGTTGTGGTTGAGATGGGCGATGTGTTCGATGTGTTTGCGCATCCGCAACACGCGTTTACCCAGCAGCTGGTGTCGCACACGCTGAATCTGACCTTACCCGAACGGTTACGCCAGCATCTTCCGGGACAGCTGCTGAAGATTCTGTTTATCGGGGATTCTGCCGAACAGCCCGTATTATCGGAGGTAGCGGTGAAATTTGGTGTCGCGGTGAATATTCTGCACGGCAAGATTGAGTACATCGGCGAACGCGCGTTGGGGATTCTGGTGGTGCAACTCACCGCACAGGACAATCCGTCTGCCGTGGCGCTGGCTGTGGAACATATCCGTCAACGTACCGCACAGGTGGAGGTGATTCGTGGATGATTTAGTGGCCGATTTGGGCCTGGCGTTTAACGAAACCTTCCAGATGTTGAGTATCTCAACGGTGCTGGCGATTATCGGCGGTCTGCCGCTGGGCTTTTTGATTTTTGTCACCGACCGAAATCTGTTCTGGCAAAACCGCGTTGTTTATCTGGTCAGCTCCGTGCTGGTCAATATTATCCGCTCGGTGCCGTTTGTCATTCTGCTGGTGCTGCTGTTGCCGCTCACGCAACTGCTTCTGGGCAACACTATTGGTCCGATTGCGGCGTCTGTTCCGCTTTCCGTAGCGGCGATTGCCTTTTATGCCCGTCTGGTGGACGGCGCACTGCGCGAAGTGGATAAAGGCATTATCGAAGCGGCGGAAGCCTTTGGTGCCAGTCCAATGCGCATCATCTGCACGGTATTATTGCCGGAAGCGAGCGCCGGATTGCTGCGCGGTTTGACCATCACCCTGGTGAGCCTGATCGGCTACTCGGCAATGGCGGGGATTGTCGGCGGCGGTGGCGTAGGGGATTTGGCGATCCGCTATGGCTATTACCGCTACGAAACCCAGGTCATGGTGGTAACGGTGATTGCGCTGATTATTCTGGTGCAGATCGTTCAGGTGCTGGGTGACTGGCTGGCGAAACGTGCCGATAAACGGGATCGGCGCTAGCTCATCAGGCCGCCAGCCAGGCGGCCACGTCGTTAAACGTCCCGCGATAGACAATCTTGTCGGCTTTTTTCTCGAGCTGAAAACGGTACATCGGGTCGTAATAGTCATTGAGCAGCGGCGCAAGCCAGGCATAGTGCGCCTCGGTACTGCCGGTCCGCCGCTGCTCGATGAGTGCGGAATCCAGCCATGCGGTCAGCTCGGCAAAACGCTGTAATCCCAGACGGCGGCGGATGGCGAAAAGACCGTGATGAAGATACTCGCCGTATTCCTGCCAGCCCGCGTCTTCGCCATAAGCCGCAGCAAAGTCGTGCCACATGCGCTCGAAATACTCCTCGCGCAGACGCTCAAGACGCACCTCGAACGGATCCTCCACCACCGCAATCATTGACTGCGCCATACGTTCACGCAGGCATTCCGGCAAATGGTTGGAGCCGATCATCCGGCCTTCGTCTTCAAGTACCCAGCGGGCCGCCTCTTTCTTTAGCAGATCAACCGCGAGATGATTTTCAAACGTGGCTTGTGATAACTGTGGCTGAAGCGTGCGACCGAATGACGAACCGCGATGATGCGCCAGCCCCTCCAGATCAATCCCGTCGGGATGGTGCTTAACCAGCAACGTTTTTCCGCTCCCCGTGCAGCCGCCAATCAGTACCATTGGCTTTTGCACCTGCTCGTTGGTTGCCTGAATCGCCGCCTGGCGCAGCGCTTTGTAGCCGCCCGCGATCAACGGATAATCAATCCCGGTCTCTTTCACCCACGCCTGCGCGATGTGCGATCGCTGGCCGCCGCGCGCGCAGCAAAAATAGCCGTGCGGATTCGCCAGACAGATTTCGCGCCAGGCATGAATGCGCTGTTCGCGGGTTTCACCGTTCACCAGACGGTGGCCGAGCGCGAGCGCGGCTTCCGGTCCATGGCGTTTATAACAGGTGCCAACGGCGGCGCGTTCGGTGTCGTTCATCAGCGGGAGATTGAGTGCCGCGGGCATCGCACCCTGCGCAAATTCGACGGGCGCGCGCACGTCAATTAAAGGTGTATCGTTCGCGAGGATTGCGCGATAGTCCGTCCCATCGTTCATGATGAATTCCTGAGGAAAGCAAAATAGCAATGGGCGGGGATTGTACGCCGGGGAAGGGGAAGGTCAACTTACCCGTCATTATCCGCGTTTGATATGCGTTGGCGGCGCTCGCTCACCCAGTCACGTACTTGTGCACGTTCATGGGATTCATTTTCTTGCCGCCTTTCTGAAATGCGAATTAATGAGGGTAAGCGGATTAGTTAAGCTTAGTCTGCGCCCAGGCAATACCGCTGGCGTATTCCGGCGGCAGCAGGGGAACGATGGCTTCGAGCGTTGCGCTCAGACGATCCGTATCATCATCGTTGAGGTTCAGGTGACCAACTTTACGCCCTTCACGCACCTCTTTGTCGTACCAGTGCAGATGAACCAGCGGCAGCTTCAGCCAGTCGTAGTTCAGCGCGGTGCCAATCAGATTGATCATCACTGACGGACTGTTCACCACCGGCTGCGGCAGTGGCAGATCGGTAATCGCCCGCAGATGCAATTCGAACTGGCTGATGGACGCGCCGTTTTGCGTCCAGTGTCCGCTGTTGTGCACGCGAGGAGCAAGCTCATTAATCAGCAAACCCGCAGGCGTGATAAAGCACTCCATCGCCATGACGCCCACGTAACCCAGCTCTTGCATGATGGCAGACAGCATGGTTTCTGCCTGCGCCTGCTGCCCGGCATCGGCGTGCGGGAAGACGACGCTGGTACGCAGAATACCGTCCTGATGCAGGTTATGCGTCAGCGGGTAAAAGACCGTGCTGCCGTCATGCGCGCGTGCGCCCACCAGCGAGACTTCACCGCTAAAATTGATGCCCTGCTCAACGATACATTCGCCGTAACAATCCGTCGGCAGGTCTGCGGTTTCGTGCTGGCGTAAACGCCACTGACCGCGTCCGTCGTAGCCACCCGTGCGACGCTTCACAATAGCCAGATCGCCCAGCTTATCGAAAACGGCAGGCCATTCGCTTTCACTTGCGAGCAATTGCCACGGCGCGGTGGCGAGATTCAGCTTATCGAACAGCTGCTTTTGCGTCAGACGGTCAGCAATAATGGGGAATACATCGCGGTTAACAAAGGCGTTGTGACGCGCCAGTTCACGCGTTAATGCGGTTTCGGGCCAGCGCTCTATTTCAGCGGTGATAACGCTTTGCTGAAATGGCACGGCTTCAGGCTCTGCATCCAGCCCAACGGGCCAGACGGCGATACCCAACGGTTCACCCGCCTGACGCAGCATTCGACCTAACTGCCCGTTACCGAGAACGCAAACTTGTTTCATGCTGCACCTCGCGGGTCCGGGTTTTCCAGCACCTCGTCGGTCTGCGAACGACGCCATTCGACCAGACGCTGATGCAAGGCTTTGTCGTGGGTTGCCAGAATTTGGGCCGCCAGCAGGGCTGCATTCGCCGCGCCCGCTTTACCAATCGCCAGCGTGCCGACTGGAATGCCACGCGGCATCTGGACGATGGAGTAAAGGCTGTCGACGCCGCTTAGCGCTGCGCTTTGCACCGGTACACCGAGCACCGGGACCAGCGTTTTAGCGGCAATCATGCCTGGCAGATGTGCTGCACCGCCCGCACCAGCAATAATCACCTGATAGCCGTTCTCTTCTGCGCCTTCGGCGAAGCTGAACAGTTTATCGGGGGTACGGTGCGCGGAGACCACTTCAACGTGGTGCGGAACGTTCAGGATTTCGAAGATTTCGGCGGCAAACTGCATGGTAGCCCAGTCGCTTTTGGACCCCATCACGATGGCGACACGCGCCGGATTATTGCGGGAAGACATGCGTCTTAAAACTCCTGTGGTGCGGAACACACTGCTTTGAGGGCACAGAGAATAGCATGATATACAGGCAAGGAAAACGGTTGCGTCGCCAGAATACTGGCAAAAAAAGGCGTTAATTAAAACGGAAACGAGATGAGTTCAACGCCTTCTGGCGTGACTTTTACCATTGAACCTTCGCTGTGCCAGGCACCCAATACAACACGATGCGCGGGTTCGCCGTTGGCACTGAGTTGATGCACGTCCGGGCGATGGGTGTGACCGTGAATTAACCACTGCACGCGATGTTTTTCCATTACTTCAACGACCGCTTGCGGATTGACGTCCATGATAGTCATGGATTTGCTGCTGTTCGCCGATTTACTGCCCGCGCGCATTTTGGCGGCGATACGGCTGCGGATAAACAGAGGCAGGGCCAGAAACAGGGTTTGAATCCAGGGAGTGTGGACTTTAGCGCGAAACGCCAGATAGCCCGTGTCGTCGGTGCATAACGTGTCGCCGTGCATAATCAGGACGTTGCGGCCATATAATTCGAGCACTTTTTCTTCGGGCAACAATGTCATCCCGCTTTCGCGAGCGAAGCGTTTGCCGATCAGGAAATCACGATTGCCGTGAATGAAATAGCAAGGGACGCCAGAATCGACCAGCGCTTTGATCGCCGCAGCCATTTCACGGTGGAGGGGATTCGGATCGTCGTCGCCAATCCAGGCCTCAAACAAATCGCCAAGAATGTACAGGGCGTGTGCAGTACGCGCTTCACCCTGTAGAAAATGCAGAAAACCGGCGGTAATCGCCGGTTCTTCTGTTTGCAGATGCAGATCCGCAATAAAGAGTGTCGCCACCAATTACTCGCTGACGGTCACGCTTGTGATGATAACGTCTTCTTTTGGAACGTCCTGATGCATACCGCTGCGGCCAGTTGAAACGCCTTTGATCTTCTCAACAACGTCCATACCTTCAACCACTTCTGCAAACACGCAATAACCCCAACCCTGCAGATTCTCGCCGGAGAAGTTCAGGAAGTCGTTGTCTGCTACGTTGATGAAGAACTGTGCAGTTGCAGAGTGCGGAGCCTGAGTACGGGCCATAGCCAGCGTACCGCGGGTGTTTTTCAGACCGTTATTCGCTTCGTTTTTGATCGCTTCTTTGGTGTCTTTCTGGATCATGCCAGGTTCGAAACCGCCGCCCTGGATCATAAAACCGTTAATCACACGGTGGAAAATCGTGTTGTTGTAGAAGCCTTCGCGACAGTAGTCCAGGAAGTTTTTAACTGTTTCAGGCGCTTTATCATCAAATGTTTTGACGACGATATCGCCATGATTAGTGTGGAAAGTAACCATTTTTTCATCCTGTTCCGTTATAGTGGTGCTTCGACCCACATAAGGGTCACATATAGGGGTTTGTTATAGCATAACCGCAGGATGCGATCACCTTGCATTGCGTGCTGATCCTATCCCGAATTATAGGTATTATACGGTCTTTACGATCCACACACGTTTACATGGAATCTTTGATGTTAAAAATCTTTAATACTCTGACGCGCCAAAAAGAGGAATTCAAACCTATTCATGCCGGGGAAGTCGGCATGTACGTGTGTGGTATTACCGTCTACGATCTCTGTCACATTGGTCATGGCCGTACCTTCGTCTCATTTGACGTGGTCTCTCGCTACCTGCGTTTCTTAGGTTACACCCTGAAGTACGTCCGTAATATCACCGATATTGATGATAAAATTATTAAACGTGCAAATGAGAATGGTGAAAGCTTTGTCGCGCTGGTGGATCGCATGATCGCCGAAATGCACAAAGATTTTGATGCATTAAATATTCTGCGACCGGACAGCGAACCGCGTGCGACTCACCATATTCATGAAATTATCGAGATCACCGAAAAGCTCATTGAGCGCGGTCATGCGTATGTGGCCAGCAACGGCGACGTAATGTTCTCCGTTCCCACCGATCCGAGCTACGGTCAGCTTTCTCGTCAGGATCTTGAGCAACTGCAGGCCGGCGCGCGCGTCGATGTCGTCGACGTCAAACGCAACCCGATGGACTTTGTGCTGTGGAAGATGTCTAAAGAAGGTGAGCCGAGCTGGCCGTCGCCGTGGGGCGAAGGGCGTCCAGGCTGGCACATTGAGTGCTCAGCAATGAACTGCAAACAGTTAGGTAACCATTTCGACATCCACGGTGGCGGTTCTGACCTGATGTTCCCACATCATGAAAACGAAATTGCCCAGTCTACTTGCGCACACGGCGGCGAGTACGTTAATTACTGGATGCACTCCGGTATGGTGATGGTCGATCGCGAGAAGATGTCCAAATCGCTGGATAACTTCTTCACCGTGCGTGACGTGCTGAAATATTACGATGCCGAAACCGTGCGTTACTTCTTGATGTCCGGCCACTATCGCAGTCAGTTGAACTACAGCGAAGAGAACCTGAAACAGGCTCGCTCTGCGCTGGAACGCCTGTATATTGCGGTGCGTGGTACTGACAAATCCGTCGCGCCTGCGGGCGGTGACGCTTTCGAAGCACGTTTCATTGAAGTCATGAACGATGATTTCAACACGCCTGAAGCCTACTCTGTGCTGTTTGACATGGCGCGTGAGATTAACCGTCTCAAAGTTGAAGATGTGACGGCAGCGAATGCGTTGGCTTCCCATCTGCGTAAGCTTGCAGCGGTGCTGGGGCTGTTGGAACAAGATCCTGAAACTTTCTTGCAAAGCGGTGCGCAGAATGACGGCGACGAAGTGGCCGAAATCGAAGCGTTAATCACTGCACGTCTTGAAGCGCGTCAGGCGAAAGACTGGGCGGCAGCAGATGCCGCACGTAATCGTCTAACGGAAATGGGGATCGTTCTGGAAGATGGGCCGCAGGGGACTATCTGGCGTCGTAAATAATTCTGTCATGCCCGGCGGCGCAACGCTTGCCGGGCAATTTCCCTTCAACATTACTGTGCCTAAACTGCTCGTTCACCGCATCTCCTGCTCCGTAAAGTAACGCTCCTATTTTTGACTAAAAAAACGCGTAACATTGATCAGAAAAATATTAATTTTAATGATGAATTGTTGACGGTTTTTATAAGATTTATTTTAAGGGATTAATGGAATTGTATGATTTTGGATAGGGGCTTGAGTTATATAGGACATTATTGTTAGTGTCCTTTTTTGGACAACAAACACGGTTTAGTTGATAATGTCGGGGATTGTTTACGCAATCTTATTCATCCTATAATGCTGCGCTTTCCATTCCAGAAAATGTTAGGCGTGCAGTTTTGTTATGTGATCCAGAATGGATTTTATGAGGGTAATATTGTGACTTTGTTTGACAAACTCAATAACTGTGCGGGAAAGCCTTTTTTAGCGTTAGTTGCGATTTCAACGATTTTGGTGGTAACGGGTTGTCAGAGTAAACCGACAAGTAAAGTGACGCCTGCCAGTAAATCCGCTCAGGCGGTCTCAAGCTCCGTACCCGCGCAGGGTGGCTCAACTAACACGACGATCAAGCCAGCGGAAGCGCCTGTTGAAATGGCGTCAGAAAGCGCTGTGACTAACTGCCAGCGCGAGCTAACAGCCTTATCAAAAATCAACGGCCGTTTGTACGTTCAAAAAAAGGCAGCCTTTGATGATTTATTAGCAAGTGCGTCAGTGTACGCCTCTGTTCGCGGGGATATCGCTTCCCAAACCAAAGATACCATGGATGCGCTTTTTAAATACCGAACCCAAAAACTGTGTAGCGATATACAGCAAACAGTGCAACAAGCACTTATAAGTCGTGGAGAAAATTTTAAATGAGTGCGTTCAGCATGAAGCCTCTTTTTTTTTTGTATTACCCGCTTTAATCATTAGCACCGTCACTTCACCCACTCAGGCGAGTGATAATGGTGAGACAATAAAATCGCTGGATTCAATAACGGCTCAATCCAGCGACATTCCCGCTATATTGTTTGCAGCGCCCGCTACACCTCCGGAATCTTCCCCGATCCCGGAGGAACGGCATCATAAAGCGCCGGCAAAAAAGATCGCTCGTCTTCGGTTACAAACCCCACAATCACAACAGAACACGGCTACTGCTGAACTTTCTGCGCTGAAAGCTGAGCAAGAAAAAGCGATGGCTGAGCTGAAAGCAAAATACAGCGCCGAGCAAGAGCGCAGTGAGAAAGCCATCGCGGATGCCCGTGACGCGCTGGCAGACAGCGAAAAACAGCGCAGCGCCTTGCAGTCACAATACCAGGATGCTACTCAGCAACTTGACGATGCCACGAAGAAAATGGCGTCGCTTATGAGCGCCGGTGCTGATAAAGAGGGCGCGGTTGCGCAGCTGAACAAATCGCTGACGGAAAGCCAGAGTCGTGCCAAAGAGATGCTTAAACAAATCAGCGATCTCAAGCAAGAGCAGGACAAGCAGACCAAAGCCCTGGCGGCGACACAGAAATCCCTTACCGACAGCGAAAAACAGCGCGCGGAACAACAGAATACCTCCCAGAAAACAGCCCAGCAGCTAAGCGACAAGACCCGCGAACTTGCGGCGCTCGGTGCGAATCTTTCAGCCAGTGAAGCGAAACTCGCGCAGCTGCAAAAGTCGCTTGATGGCAATCAAAATGAATCCTCCGCGCAGAATAAAAAAATGGCCGCGTTAACGGCGGAGATGGGCGTAAAAGAGAAAGCCATTGCGGACGCCCGTGACGCGCTGGCAGACAGCGAAAAACAGCGCAGCGCCTTGCAGGCACAATACCAGGATGCCACTCAGCAACTTGACGATGCCACGAAGAAAATGGCGTCGCTCATGAATGCCGGTGCAGATAAAGAGGGCACGGTTGCGCAGCTGAACAAATCGCTGACGGAAAGCCAGAGTCGTGCCAAAGAGATGCTTAAGCAGATCGGCGATCTCAAGCAAGAGCAGGACAAGCAGACCAAGGCCCTGGCGGCGACGCAGAAATCCCTTTCCGACAGCGAAAAACAGCGCGCAGAACTACAGAATACTTCCCAGAAAACAGCCCAGCAGCTAAGCGACAAGACCCGCGAGCTTGCGGCGCTCGGTGCGAATCTTTCCGCCAGCGAAGCGAAACTCGCGCAGCTGCAAAAGTCGCTTGATGGCAATCAAAATGACGCCTCCGCGCAGAATAAAAAAATGGCCGCGTTAACGGCGGAGATGGGCGTAAAAGAGAAAGCCATTGCGGACGCCCGTGACGCGCTGGCAGACAGCGAAAAACAGCGCAGCGCCTTGCAGGCACAATACCAGGATGCGACCCGGCAACTGGACGATGCCACGAAGAAAATGGCGTCGCTCATGAACGCCGGTGCTGATAAAGAGGGCGCGGTTGCGCAGCTGAACAAATCGCTGACGGAAAGCCAGAGTCACGCCAAAGAGATGCTTAAACAGATAAGCGATCTCAAGCAAGAGCAGGACAAGCAGACCAAGGCCCTGGCGGCGACACAGAAATCCCTTACCGACAGCGAAAAACAGCGCTCGGAATTACAGAAAGCTTCGCAAAAAACCAATCAACAGTTAAGCGATAAGACCACTGAGCTTGCGACCCTCGGTGCGAGCCTTTCAGCCAGTGAAGCGAAACTTGCTCAGTTGCAAAAGTCGCTTGATGGCAATCAAAATGACGCCTCCGCGCAGAATAAAAAAATGGCCGCGTTAACGGCGGAGATGGGCGTAAAAGAGAAAGCCATTGCGGACGCCCGTGACGCGCTGGCAGACAGCGAAAAACAGCGCAGCGCCTTGCAGGCACAATACCAGGATGCGACCCGGCAACTGGACGATGCCACGAAGAAAATGGCGTCGCTTATGAACGCCGGTGCTGATAAAGAGGGCGCGGTTGCGCAGATGAACAAATCGCTGACGGAAAGCCAGAGTCGTGCCAATGAGATGCTTAAACAGATAAGCGATCTCAAGCAAGAGCAGGACAAGCAGACCAAAGCCCTGGCGGCGACACAGAAATCCCTGACCGACAGCGAAAAACAGCGCTCGGAATTACAGAAAGCTTCGCAAAAAACCAATCAACAGTTAAGCGATAAGACCACTGAGCTTACGACCCTCGGTGCGAATCTTGCAGCCAGTGAAGCGAAACTTGCACAGCTGCAAAAGTCGCTTGATGGCAATCAAAAGCACGCTTTAGATCAGGATGAGAAAGTGGCCGCGTTAGCCGCCGAAAACAGTCTGAAAGAAAAAGCGATTGCTGATGCCCAGAAAGCGCTGACGGACAATGAGAATCAGCGAAATGAGCTGAAGAAGAAATGGGATGATGCCAGTTCCAAATTGGACGATCAGGATAAACAGCTGGCGTCTCTGCGCAGCGAGCTCAAAGCCGCATCGACCGGGGCCCCAACACCGCAGACAAAAGAAGATGTGCGGGCCTATTCATTGGGGGCGTTCTGGGGGCAAGAAGTGCTGAGTTCACTGAATAAAATGGAAGCGGAAGGCCTTACTCTCTCGCGTCAGCATGTGGCGAGTGGGGTCGCCGATTTCTTGCAGGGCAAGTTCAAAATACCAAAAGAAAAAATGGTCGCTTCGCTCAAAGAGATGGATACCGAAGTTTCCACGCATCCTACGGAAGCCAAAAAAGAGGTGTCCAACGATAAAGGCCAGAATTATATGACCACCTTCAGCAAGCAGCCCGGCGCTAAGAAAGCCGAAATGGGCTACTACTATCGCGTGATGGAGAAGGGTAAGGGCAAAATTAATAAAACAGATACCGTTGCGATTGTGGTGAAGGAAAGCCTCGCGGGCGGCAAAGTCATAAAAGACATGAGCAAAATGGGTAAAGCCTTGGTTCTGCCGCTGGATAAATTCCCTCCGCTGTTCCAGTCCGCCATTATGAAAATGAATAAACTGGGTCGGCTCCAGATGGTTGTGCCACCAGAGCTTGCATACGGTGAGGAGGGCAGTGCGCCTGATATCCCACCAAATGCGACGATGGTTTATGAAATTCAGGTTGTGAATGTGAATCCGGATTTAAAAACACATTAAAAAAAGAAGAAGATGCGCCCTTAGTTGGGCGCTTTTTTTAGGCTGATTCCCGCGCGATCAGTTGCCCCGACAGCGTAATTCGCTGCGTTTGAAGTTCCGGCTCTTTCAGCTTACGAATCATGAGCCCTGCCGCCTGGCGGCCCGTCTCTTCACTGGCGGAAGAAACATAGGTGAATGACGGTGAGGTGAGATTCACATGTAACATATCTTCAAACCCTACCAGAGCAACCTGCTGCGTCAGGAACACATCCTTCCCGACGGTGCGCCCTACCTGATGAATGCCTGAAATCGAACCTATCATCGCGTCGGGTGAATGACACAGGAGTGCTGTAATAGTGTTGTTCTTATCCAGCAACTGACGGGTAATAAAACCGGCCGCCTGTGTATCATCGCTACACACAGGTGCGGATTCCTCTCGATTCACCAGGCCGTACTGCGTCATCGCACTGCGAAACCCTAAAAGACGTTGCTCACGAATGAGACATCCCTCACGACCGCCAATATAGGCGATATTACGATGACCACGTTCAATCAGATAACGCGTGGCCAGATTCGCTGCCTGACGATTGTCACGCATCACCAGATTGCAGGGCTCATTCAGTAAAGACTGTGAGACCACAACCAAGGGAAGCAGGCATTCACGGA
>Ga0209281_1001002_pt1 | contig 22191 bp, 16 predicted proteins | sample MedtruBG_FD_187514 | JGI IMG/M metagenome (GOLD analysis project Ga0209281, IMG submission 187514) | Root nodule microbial communities of legume samples collected from California, USA - Medicago truncatula BG (SPAdes) (version 2) | ecosystem: Host-associated > Plants > Roots > Nodule | place... | reverse complement strand
TTTTCACGCAAAACGCTGCCTAATGTTTTACAGCTTTGCATACCCAACAACAGAGTTCATTGTATGTCCTATTGATATAGAAGATATCACTAAGGATAACTGGTTTAAAACAGAAAGTGGAATTGAATATGTTATGGGAGAATTATCTCGTTGCGGAGGCCAGCTTAAGAAAGCTATTCCAATATGGTTGAAAAATTGTTAATAATTATTAGAAACACAAAATTCCTTTGCTTTAGATTTAAAGTCAAAGGTTAAGAAAGCTAGGAATTAAATAAGTCCTAGCTTTCCGTTTAATATTTTTATATGGAAAGTGGTAATCATAAAAAGAATTAGTACATATTTCTTTATTTTGATGTATAAGAGTTATACTAAAAGTAATAAAACGCCATAATTTTTAACTTTACGAAAATTGAAAGGAGTTTTAATAGTAATATGAAATATACTTCTGAAGATGGAAACTTTAAAAGAGGGGATATATTAAGTATAGAAGTTGATAGAAAAGTGAACATATATTTGATGGATAATTTGAATTTTAGTAGATATAAAAACAATATGAGTTGTGAATACTACGGAGGGAAAGCTAGTAGCTCACCATATAATATAAAAGTTCCGAGTACTGGTCATTGGTATATTGTTATAGATTTAGGAGGAGGAACAGGGATATTAAATTATTCTATAAAAGTCTTTAAGTAATTGCGTTATACAAACCTTTCATTATAATAATAATCATGTTGACAATAACATGGAAAGTATATTATTATATAGAATAAAATATCTAAATTGTAAAAAGGAGCAAGATAAAATGGCATATTATTTCAATGAACCATCCCATACTTTTGGAGAATATTTACTAGTACCAGGTTATTCTTCAACAGATTGCATTCCTCAGAATGTAAGTTTGAAAACACCTCTTGTTAAATTTAAGAAAGGTGAAGAATCACCTTTAAGTATCAATATTCCATTGGTTTCAGCTATTATGCAATCTGTCTCAGATGATAAGATGGCAGTTGCTTTAGCAAAAGAAGGTGGAGTTTCATTTATCTATGGGTCACAATCTATTGAAAATGAAGCAGCCATGGTTGCAAGGGTAAAAAATTATAAATCAGGTTTTGTTACCAGTGATTCTAATGTTAAACCAGACTCTACACTAGCTGAAGTAGTTGAATTAAAGGAAAAAACAGGTCACTCTGCAATGGCAGTTACTGAAGATGGAACACCAAATGGAAAACTTCTTGGTATCGTAACAAGCAGAGATTATAGAATTACTAGAATGGACATGAGTACTAAGGTATCAGAGTTTATGACACCTTTTAATGAATTGATATATGCTGATGCTAATATTACCTTAAAAGAAGCTAATAATATTATTTGGGATAATAAATTAAATATGCTTCCGTTAGTTGATAAAGATCAAAAGCTAAAATACATGGTATTCCGTAAAGATTATTCGGCTAACAAGGAAAATTCAAGCGAACTTATCGACTCCCAAAAAAGATATGTAGTAGGCGCTGGAATTAATACTAGAGATTATGCGGAGAGAGTACCTGCATTAATAAATGCAGGTGCAGATGTTTTGTGTATTGATTCATCAGAAGGTTTTTCGGAATGGCAAAGGATAACAATCCAATATATACATAAAAATTTTGGTGAACATATTAAAGTAGGAGCTGGAAATGTAGTTGATAGAGATGGTTTCTTATTTTTAGCAGAAGCAGGAGCTGATTTTGTTAAAGTGGGAATCGGTGGAGGATCTATTTGTATAACTCGTGAGCAAAAAGGAATAGGCCGAGGACAAGCAACATCTTTAATCGACGTAGTTAAAGCTAGAGATGAATATTTTGAAAAAACAGGAGTTTATATACCAGTATGCTCAGATGGTGGTATAGTTCATGATTATCATATTACTTTAGCTCTGGCAATGGGAGCAGATTTTGTTATGCTAGGCAGATATTTCTCTAGGTTTGATGAGAGTCCAACTAATAAAGTTAATATAAATGGGAGCTATATGAAAGAATATTGGGGTGAAGGTTCTAATAGGGCAAGAAATTGGCAAAGATATGACCTTGGTGGCGATAAGAAGTTATCTTTTGAAGAAGGAGTCGATTCATATGTTCCATATGCAGGAAGCTTAAAAGATAATGTTACAATATCATTAAATAAAGTTAAATCAACAATGTGTAACTGTGGAGCTCTTACTATCCCTGAATTGCAAAAGAATGCAAAAATAACTTTAGTTTCTTCAACAAGTATTGTCGAAGGCAGTTCTCATGATGTTATGTTAAAAGATAATACTTATAATACTCAACAATAGAGCGTTAAGTGAAATATTTAATAACTCTATTGACATCATTTAGTATATATAATATTATGAATTTATATAGATTTCAAATGGAAGGAAGTATATTTGTGAGTGTTTAGTATCTTGAATATAGTAAAATAATATTAATTCAAAAATAAGTATTTTTATACTTTTATTTATTGTTGAATTAATTATAACTATTAAAGATACGAGCCACGAATTTGCTTTTAAAGATAGGTATATACTATCTCTATTTAGTATAGAATTTTTTAGCTGTGGAAGTATCCGCAGCTTTTTTTATTTTTATGCTATTAACTTCAGCACTTAGCAGCTGTTTATAAATATTTTACTATGATTTCATAGTAGAAAAATATCACACTGAAATCTATATAACTTTCGTGGCTTGAATATAAAAGCAAAGGACTTGAAAATATGAATAATGCCACATTAGAAAAATTAAATTATAATGAATTAAAAGAAATTGTTAAATCATATTGCGTAAGTAATCTAGGGAAGAAGTTGATTGATAAACTAGTTCCTAGTAAAAATATAAAGCAAGTACAAAGAATGCTAAAAGAAACCTCAGAAGGACGACGACTTATTGATGCAAGTTATCATATGCCCTTAGAAGGTATATTTGATATTTCATCATTAATAGATAAAATGGAAAAAGGAGGAATTCTTGAGGCGTCTGAATTAACTACAATTGGAGATTTTCTCAGAGGTTGTAGAAAAGTGAAAACTTTTATTAAAGATAAAGAAGGTTATGCTGAAACCTTAAGTGGCTATGGGGAAAATATAGCAGATTTAAAATATATAGAGGATGAAGTAAACATTGCTATACGAGGTACTATAGTTGATTCTAATGCAACAACGGAACTAAAAAAAATTCGAAGACATATAGCTATTTGCGAAGATAAGATTAAGGAAAAGTTAGAGAAGTTTATAAAAAGCCCAGGAAATAGAGAATATATTCAAGAATTTTTTGTTAGTGTAAGGAACGGACGATATACTGTTCCCATTAAGTCCTCTTATAAGAATTTTGTACAAGGAACAATAGTTGAAGCATCATCAAAAGGAACTACTGTATTTATGGAACCTGGCGTAATATCTAAATACACAACAGAATTGATTAGTTTTAAATCTGAAGAGAGCATTGAAGAATATAAAATATTAGCTACTTTAACTGAATTAATTTTTCAAAGATTACATGAAATAAAAATTAATATAGAAGTAATATCTGAATATGATATGATTTTAGCTAAAGCTAAATATAGTAAGGAGATTAATGGAATCGAGCCTAAATTAAATGATTATGGATATATAAAAATAGTAAAAGGCATATATCCACTTATCAAAGATTGTGTTCCGCTTGATTTTGAAATCGGTAGTAAATATAGAAGCTTGATAATAACAGGACCAAATGCTGGCGGGAAAACAGTCGTATTAAAGAGTGTAGGACTGCTTACCTTAGCCGCTTTAAGCGGTTTTCATATATGTGCAAAGGAAGATACTGAAATATCAGTTTTTGAAAATATATTTGTTGATATTGGTGATAATCAAAGTATTCAAAATGCTCTTAGTACTTTCTCTTCTCATGTGAAAAATTTAGCAGAAATTTTAAAAGAAAGTAATAAGAATTCTCTGCTGCTTTTTGATGAAATTGGAAGTGGAACAGAACCTAATGAAGGTGCAGCTTTAGCTGTTGCAATATTGGAGGAGTTTTATCAAAATGGATGCATTACAGTAGCATCTACCCATTATGGAGAAATTAAAAACTTCTCTGAAAAACATCCTCATTTTGAAAATGCTGCTATGGAATTTAAGAAAGATACATTAGAACCTTTATATAAACTTCATATAGGAAGAAGTGGAGATAGTAATGCTCTTTATATCGCTAAAAAAATGGGTATTAATGAGGAAATAATAGAACGTAGTAAGAGATATATTGAAACTAAAGAATATAACTATGAGTTGATACAGGAAATCAAAATTACTAAAAAAACGAAAGATGAAAATAAAGTTCATGAGTATAATTATAAAGTGGGAGATAAGGTTTTGTTATTAGATAAAAATTTGAGTGGAATTGTCTATAAAGAAATTGATAGATTTAATAATATAACTGTCTTGTTTAATAAGGAATTTATAGAAATCAATTATAAAAGGCTAAAGCTTGAATTGACAGCTGAAGAGTTATATCCTGAAGGTTATGATTTAAATCAATTATTTTCAGATTACAAAGAAAGAAAACTTGAAAAAGACATAATAAGAGGCTCTAAAAAAGGGCTAAGAAAATTTAGAAAACAAGAAGGGATTTAAAGCTTAAAAAAAAGCACCTTATTAATATGTATTATAGTTAATTCTAGTGGTTATGATATGAATAGAATTAACGTATTTTAAGTGTAAGGCTATTAAATCAATAAAAGTTATCTTATGAGATTTTTATCTTTAAGATAACTTTTTATTTATAAGTAAAAATTACTAGTTAATGTTACTAGTTTTAGTTTATGGGTATATGTGACTTTTTTGTATAGATAAATAGTGTTATAATAAAATTAATACATAAAGGAATTATTATGGGGATTAAACAGTATTTATATAATTAGCTGATTAAAAAATATATTTAACTTTTATCAAACTTATTCCTTGTGAGCAGGAGGAAAAATGAAGAAAAAACCAGAAGTAACTTTAAAACAAATAATTCAAGTTATACATAGAGCAATTAATTCAGTAGATAATAGGTTATTAAATCATGGTGAAAGAGTTGCATATATAATGTTAAATTTATTAAGAACACAAGGCAGTTATAGTGAGAAAGAAATCCTTGAACTTTGTGCAGTATCTATTTTTCACGATATTGGTGCGTATAAAGTAGCTGAAAGGGACAAGCTTGTAACTATTGATATAGAAGCTCCTTTTGATCATGCAATCTATGGATCTTTATTTATTAAATATTTCTCACCTCTTTCGAAGTTATATAAAGTAGTGTTAACTCACCATTTTACTATTAACTACTACGAAGAAAATAAATTAGATGTAATTTCTAAGGAAGGATTATTATTAAATTTTGCTGACTATATAGATAGAATATATTTATTAAAAAAAGCTTTTACAATAGATTATATTAAAAGTAATAAAAAAGAATATTTAACAGAGCATATTGAACTATTAATGTTCGCTGACAAGAAACATAACTTTATAAATAAGTTGTTAGATGGATCATATGTAGAAGAATTATATAACTTTTTTGAAACAAAAACTTTAACTAGGGAAGAAATAGTTTCATATAGTAAAATGTTAGCTTACTCAATTGATTTTAGAAGTGAGGCAACTGTTAAACATACAATATTAGTTGAAGCTGTAAGTTATCAAATAGCAAAATTGTATGGTTTAGATGAAGATACCTTAGAAGAAATAAAAGTAGCAGCAGCGTTACATGATATAGGCAAGATAGCTATACCAGTAGAAATATTGGAGAAACCAGGAAAGTTAACAGATAAAGAATTTGAAATCATGAAAAATCATGCAATAATTGGCTATAACATTTTAAGTGATTTAAATGTAGATGACATAAGAGATATTGGTACTCTTCACCATGAAAAAATTGATGGATCTGGATATCCCTTTGGGCTTAAGGGCAGTGAAATAACGCCGGAAATGAGAATTGTAGCAATTGGTGATATAGTCAGTGCTTTATTAGGAGTTAGAAGTTATAAGGAAGAGTTCGATAAAGAAAAAATAATAAAAATTTTGAAAAATATGACTCAATATAATAAAATTGATAAGGATATAACCAACCTATTTGTAGAAAATTACGATTTTATTATTAAAGAGGCAACAAAGCAATCAAGTGATATAATGACTAAATATTTAAATATAACAGATGAATATAATAACTTATTAATGGGTTTTTCTTAGAAAAAAGGTCACATAATATTCACAAAAGAATATATATGTGGCCTTTTTTTATAATCTATTAAAGTAATTCAATTTATATTTAAATTTTCTTTAGAAATTCTTTCGTTTTGAATATAGTTTATCTTAATTTTTAAGTTATATATTATTATATGTAGTTGAAATGAATGGTAAGAAATTAAAGAAAAGTTGAGGTGAAATATAAAAGAATTAAAATAAATTTAAAATTAGGGTGAGAGAAGATGCTAAAATATTTTATTTATATTACTTTGAAAATTAAATCCATATTATTACTATTATTCACTCAATATCTTACATTTTAAAAATACTAATACTGTTAAAAAGGAAAAACTCAAATTCTAATAAATTTGGAAATAGTTCACATAATAAGATATAATAAAAATTATGTAACATTATATAGAATATTGCTTTTTATAAAATAATATTGTGAAATATTGGAATATAAATTTATATTTATCTTGTGTAAATCTGGCAGCGATAAATTGTAGTTTGTGGATTATGGAATGTTGATTATAGTAAGTGAGGGTGTTTAATAATTATGAATTTGTATAATATTTTAATTGTTGAAGATGAAAAAGAGATAGGTGATGGTATAGAAATATACTTAAAAAATCAAGGTTACAATGTTCTTAGAGCAAGTAATGGTGTAGAGGGGTTAGAGATTATTGAAAATCAAAATTTACATTTGGCAATAGTAGACATAATGATGCCGAAAATGGATGGGGTAACAATGGTTATGAAATTAAGAGAAAATTATGAATTTCCAGTAATTATGTTAACTGCAAAATCTGAAGAGATGGATAAGATACTTGGACTTAATATCGGTGCAGATGATTATGTGACTAAGCCATTTAATCCAATGGAATTATTAGCTAGGGTTAATTCTCAACTTAGGAGATATTCAAAATACTTAAGGGTAGTGAATGATTCAACAGAAAAGGATAATAATTTTGTAATTGGAGGATTAGAACTAAACATTAATACAAAAGAAGTAACTTTAGATGGGGATTTAGTAAAACTTACCCCTATAGAATTTAAAATTTTGCATTTACTTATGAAAAAACCAGGAAGAGTTTTCTCAGCTGAAGAAATTTATGAAATAGTTTGGAATGAGAAAGCTATTAACACTGATACAGTAATGGTTCACATCAGAAATATAAGAGAAAAAATAGAAATAGATACGAAAAATCCAAAATATTTAAAGGTGGTATGGGGTGTTGGATACAAAATTGAAAAACAATAAAAATATTTATTTTGTAAATTTAACAGCATTTATAATATTAATAATAATATCAATGGGGATATTTAGTATTTACCCAAATATAAAAGGCTGGGCAAAGGAGGAGTCAATATCTTCTTATGAAGATTATGATTTTTTGAGAACTGTTTATAAAAGTAACTTTGTTTTATATAAAGAACTTTTAGGACAGGCGAGTCAGGAAGAATTAACAGGTGGTAAAATTTATATATCATCTTATAATACACATAATGATACTGAAGATAATATAATTGGAAATTTTAATTATGAACTTAATTCTTGGAAAAGCGATTTGAACAATAACTATAAAAATCTTGATTATTTAGTTTATGGTGATGACATAACTGTAAATAATACAAATACCAATAATGATTTAAAGGAATTAGTATCTAATGGTGAGACTAATAATTTAAAAAACAAATATTCATGGTACATGGTTGTAAAATATGATAGCATTGGTTTAATATCAATAAGTAATGTTTACGGCGCGGATGAAAATATTATAAAAAATGCATTTTCAGGTTTAAATATAAAAGAAGTTTGGAGATATCCTCTTATTGATGAAAATAATATTAAATTTAATCCAATTAAGAATGCAACTTTTATTTATGGAATTCCTAAAGATCTTAAATACACAGATGATTTAAGTAGAATGATAGACGAATCACAAAATCAAATTAATGTTGGAGCTGTAGTTACTGTAGTTTTTACAATGGTTTGTATCATATTAATACTTAGCTTATTAGTACCGTATAGATATGGAAAAGATGTATTTGGAATTAGATTTATATTAAAGATGCCTTTTGAGATTAATTGTTTTGCTTTTGGTGCTGGGGGTATAGGTTCTGGGTTCCTGCTAATAAGTGCTGTAATTGAAACTTTAAAAAATAGGTTAGTTCAAAACTTGATTGGGTCAAGAATAGATAAAGACCTTGAAAATTTTACAATAACATCAGTGAATATAATTGTTTGGATAATTGCAATTTATATTATATTTGCAGGTGTGATGTTATTAAAACATATATTTAATAATGGACTAATTAAATATCTAAGAGAAAATATATTGACAATAAAAATTTATAAATATATAAAAAGTAAACTAATCATTTATATTGGTAATATCGATTTAAATGATAATTCTAATAAGTTTATTATTAAAATTATAGGTCTAAATTTAATAATAACATCAATATGTTGTATTTTTTGGTTTTTTGGAGTAGTAATATCGTGCATTTATAATATTGCATTATTTTACTTATTAAGAAAACACTATAGAGATATAAAAAATAAATTCAAAATACTTATAAATGAAACAGACAAAATTGCCAATGGAAATTTAGATATTGAAATTAATAATGATCTAGGTATATTTAATCCACTGAAAGAAAAAATTGAAAAAATACAAGGTGGATTAAGAAAAGCAGTCAATGAGGAAGTAAAAAGCCAGAAAATGAAAACAGAACTTATTTCAAATGTTTCACATGATTTAAAAACACCTCTAACATCAATAATAACTTATATTGATTTACTAAAAAAGAGCAATATATCTGATGGAGAATGCAAATCATACATAGATACCATAGATAAAAAATCTCAGAGATTAAAGTTCTTAATTGAAGATTTATTTGAGGTGAGCAGAGCTACGAGTGGAGATATAAAGCTAAATCTTGTGAATGTAGATATTGTAGAATTAATGAGACAGACACAAATTGAACTAGATGACAAAATAACCAATTCCAAATTATATATAAAAAACAATTATCCTAAAGATAAAACTATTTTGGAATTAGATAGCCAAAAGACATATAGAATTTTTGAAAATCTATTAATTAATGTAGTTAAATATGCAATGGAAGGTTCAAGAGTATACGTAGATATGATAGATGAAAAAGACAAAGTTAAAATTACAATTAAAAATATGTCTGCAGAGGAAATTGAATTTGATCCATTTGATATAGTAGAAAGATTTCAAAGAGGAGATAAATCAAGAAATACTGAAGGCTCAGGGCTTGGGCTTGCAATTGCAAAAAGTTTTGTTGAAGTTCAAGGAGGAACTTTTGATATTGAAATTGATGGAGATTTATTTAAAGTAATAATTATATTCAAAAAGTAATTATAGAACAACTTCGATTGTTGAAATTTTCATTCTTTAGTGATAAAATTTAAATCCGGAAAAATATTAATATAATTATGATTTGATTTGTAAAAACTATTATTAATGGAGGGATTTTATGTTTACTAAAGAGGATCTTTTAGTAATTGAAGATGCTTTGAAAATTGCGGATACAGAATATATAAGGCTAATTGAAGAGAATAAAAATAACAAAAATAGAATGGTTGCATTTAATAGAAAGCAAAAAAAATTATGGCTAGTTCAAAATAAATTGAAAAAACTTATAGAAGAAAATTAAGGAGAATAGTAGATTCATTATTTATATTTTAAAAAGATGGATCTACTATTTTATTGTGCTTAAATTAATAAATAATGAGAACTGGTAGGTAAAAAAGAATGCATAGTCTATCAATTAATTTGCAAAACAATATAACATATTATAATATTTAAATAGTAATTGTTTTTTATGAAATTCAAAAGAGGAGTTAAAGATATGAATAAACTATTTCAAGTTAAAGATTTAGAATTTTATGAGGAGGATTTCGTTGATGATATTAAAGATTATGAAGATATCATAGATATCATAAGTGAGTTAAGTCCGAATCTAGATTATGAAATAATAGAAGTAGCTGGATCAAATGGCTGCTGTGATGAAACTAAGAAAAATTTCTTGGTGGAAATTATAGGATATATTGATGAGAATGATGAATTTGTTACAAAAGAAGAAAGAGATGCAATGGGAATAATTGCACATAATAAGAAATTTGATTTGTTTGTTATAACTGTTCACAAATGTACTGCTTGTAACAAATGGGTAATCTCAATTTTAGAATAATTCTTAGATAATTAGCTGTACATACAGCTTTTTATTTTATAAAGATGATTTAATCAAAATAACATCTAAACTCCAGCTGACTAGGGGGATTAATGGATGAATGAAGATATGAAAAAAATAAAGTTTAGATTAAAAGTGTTGCTATTATTATTTATGCTATTTGTAGAATTTTTTGCGAATATTAGTATATTAAATCCTGTAGTAAAAGCTTCTACTACAAATAATGCTATAGATAGTTTTTATATATCTGAAGATAATTATGAGAATGATATGAAAAGCATTGTTGAACCTTATATAGGTGAAAGAATGGAGTCAGGATATTTTAACGGAGACGAAGACGTGAAATTATACTATGAGAAGTATAAAGCAGAAAATGCAAAAGGAAATATAGTAATTTCTCATGGATATACTGAGAGTTTAGAAAAATACCATGAAATTATTTATTATTTTCTTAAAAACGGATACAATGTTTTTGGTATTGAACACAGAGGGCATGGAAGATCAGGGACACTAGGAATTGCCGATAAAACTCAAATAGATGTAAAGAACTTCGATCAGTATGTTACTGATTTCAAAAGTTTTATGGATGAAATTGTTATACCGAATAAAGAGAATAAAAAGATATTCTTATTTGCTCATTCTATGGGTGGAGCAATTGGAACAAAATTTTTAGAGGATCATCCTGATTATTTTGATGACGCTATATTAAACGCACCAATGTTAGAAGTTAATACAGGAAATATTCCTAAATTCTTGGCAGAGATAATTGTTAATTTTGAAGTTGCAATTGGAAATGGTGGTGCATATGTATTAGGTAAAAAGCCTTACTTAGAAGAAGTCTTTGAATTTTATGATGCTCAGTTAAGTTAAGGATAAACAAGAATGAAACTTATTTTTGGGATAAATATCTAAAGTCTTTATCGTGTATAGGGTTCCTAATAGATAATTAAATTTATATTGTGATATATTCCCTAACTAGAAATTCACATAAGTTCGATTCTCATTGCGGAACCCTATAATCATAAATAAAAGAGCAATTTGTATAAGTCTAGTATTCGATTTTCTTATCTTTATCCTCCACATCGAGAATTTCTAAAATTTGATCCTTTGTAACTGGCTTGCTGATTAAATAGCCTTGAAAATAATCACATTTGTATTTGTTTATATACTCTAGCTGCTCTTTTCGCTCAATCCCCTCAGCTATAACTTTAAATTCAAGTTGCTTCATAAGCGTTATTATTAACCCAACAATGCAATTTTTCTCATTAGTACTTAAGATGTCATCTATAAAAGACTTATCAATTTTTATTGAATCCATAGGAAGATGTTTTAAATATGTCAGTGAAGAATACCCACAACCAAAATCATCAAGAGCTATTTTTACACCTCGTTCTCTAATGTCTGAAAATAGAGTTGACATATTCTGAAAAGATTCCATAAATACAGATTCTGTAATTTCTAACATTAAATTTTCAGGGAGTATACCTGTTTCATTGATAATACCAAATAATACATCTTTGAAATTTTTTTGCATAAGTTGCACTGCAGATACATTTACTGAGATATAGAAATTTCTATGTCCTTTATTGAAAAGCTCTTTGGCAAAATGACAAGCATTTTTCATGACCCAAGTTCCTATTTCAATAATCTGCCCTGATTCCTCAGCAGCAGCTATAAATTTATCTGGAGAAATTAAACCTTCTTTAGGATTAAACCATCTTATTAGAGCCTCCATACCCACTATTTTTCCACTGATAACATCTGTTATTGGTTGGTAATATAAAACAAATTCATTATTTTTGATTGCATTTTGTAAATTATTATGCAGATTTATTTTCTTTAATGTATCTTCTCCCATGGCTGTATTAAAAAATGTAAATTTATTTTTTCCTGATTCTTTTGATTTGTACATGGCAGTATCAGCATTCTTAAGCAATTCACTAAGATTATTACCGTTTTCAGGGAAAGATGTTATACCGATACTTGCACTTATATAAAAGTAATTATCATCTATTTTGTATGGTTGTGAGATTTTATAAAGAATTTTATCTGCTATATCTTCAATATTTTTTTTATCATTTAGACCTTTATATATTATAATAAATTCATCACCGCCCAATCTGAAAGCTGTAGACTCATTTTTTGTCATAGAATTTAGACGTTGAGTTACGAATACTAACAATTTATCTCCAGCTGAATGACCAAAAGAATCATTTATTATTTTAAAATTATCAAGATCCACAAAGAACATTGTAAAATTTATTGCTGAATTTATTATTTTTGGTACTATATCGTATAACGATACTCTGTTAGGAAGTTTAGTAGTTGAATCATAAAATGCAAGGTTGTTTATTTCTAATTGATTTTCTTTCAATTTAGTTATATCTTTATAAGCCCCAAATATTTTTATTATTTTTCCATTTTCATCATACTGTGGTTTAGAATTTGAAGTAATCCATTTATATTGTCCATTTTTACATCGAACTCTGTATTCGATGTTATTTTCTTCAATACCTCTATTGGGATATTGTTCTCTTGTTTTCTCTACAATGTTTCTATCCATTGGATGAATTATGTTATACCAATCAAAATAGTTGCTTAATTCATTATTAGTATAGCCAAGTATTTCAAACAGCTTATCAGAGAATTTCCTTGAATTGTCTTTTACATCTTCCTCCCAAATTATATCATTGGTAGATTCAGCTACTAATCTGTATTTTTCTTCACTTAAAAGCAGTTCATTCTGTTTTATATTCAGTTCCCAATAATTCATTTGTAATGATTCTTCAGATGCAAGTAGCTCTTCATATAGGGCATTAATTTCTTCATTGTTTTCAATAAGCTTTTTTTCAACTTCAATTCGTTTCCTAATATTAATTATTAAATATATGATTAATATTATGAGAATTATAAATATTAAAAAAACAATATAAATTTGGACTCTATATGTTTCATAAAATGAAAATGGCTTATTGATAACAATACTATTTTGTGGGAGTATTGCTGACGTTAAATTATACTTTTTGAGTACATTGTAGTCATAGATAGAACGGAGTGATTTTTTGTCACCGTAAGAATTTATGTTTATATCTTCAGCACCAAGAGTTCTAAGTGCAAGATCTCCAATATCTTTTCCATGAACTTTAGCACTAAGTATACTTCCACCAATACATCCTTCACCTACTAATGCTTCTGATGTGGTGAAAACAGGTACGGAGCTGTTACTAGAAATTATATGTGAAATCTTTTTTAAAGGAAGAGAAAAACCATTATATTCAGAACTATAAGCATCTAAAAGAATAATACTGTCATTATTTAGAGATGACGTTATATTGCATATTTCTTCAAAGCTATAGTTACCTAAATCATATAACGTAAGATTTTTATTTAGTGAGTATACAAATTTTTCAGTTAAATGATAATAGGCTATTCCAGTCTCAGTAGTATCATGAATTACATAAATATTTTTTGTTTCAGGTTTGATTTTTAATGCATCTTCAATAGTCCCTTCAGGATCGATACCTTCATAAATACCTGTTACATTAGAAATGTCTTTCAATATTGTATCGGCTGAGTCCTTATTAACGCCACCAAATACTAATGGTGCATCTGAGAATAAATCCTTTCTATACTTTATTGCAAAGTTCAAAGCAGCATCATCTGTTGTAATTATTAAATCTATTTTTTTGTTTGAATATTTGTTTTTACAATATTCATAGAAATTATTTAAACTTTCTTTTGAATTATATCTTTTCCAATCCATATATTCTACGTATTTAATAATGTCATCCTTAGAGTCTAAAGTTTCAATAATTCCTTGACTTTGTCCATCTGTCCAATCATATCCACTAGAATAGGAATTTAAGATTAGAATATTCTTATTAAGTTCATTTGATTTTACAGAAATGCTCTCAAAGTTTATTAATATACATATTAAGAAAAGTACTATAGCTAATCTTCTTTTGATTTTTAAGGTATTTTTCATATGGTATTCCTCCTATTCTTATTTTTTAATAATCAAAGTAAACTAAATAAGTTTTAACGTATTTAAATACAATTATACCTTATATTACCTCTTTTCTCTACACAAAATAACATAATATTTAACAAAATATTATGTTATGTAAAAAATGATGATAATAGTTTACATATACTCACAAAAAATAGATAAAACTTTCATAAATTTACAATTATAAAACCTATATCTTTTCATCACAAAAAATTATCGTACATAGTATGATTATTCTTGGGACAGTATATATTTATAGGGTCAAAAAAGGTGGTGAATTTTTATGAAAAAAATAAGCATTCTTATAGTGTGTGTTTTATTTATTATTAACATATCTGTAATATCAAAAGCATCTGCAGATAAAGATTATAAAATTCAGATGAAACAAGATATATTAAGTCTTATGTTAGCTTATCCTGAATATATTGAAGGTGTAGAAAAGAAGAGTGATGATAAAGTTTATTTAATAATGAAATCAGGAAAGAAAATTATATACGATGATATGAAGCAGAAAAACCATGAAGAAAAATTAGCTAATCCTGATTTACAAGACATGTTAGACCAGGAATATCCACTGCAAATGACTACTGAGATTATGAAAAAAGATTTTGATCCAGGAAGAGCAAGGCATTATGAACTTTTTAGTGAAGTTTATGGTAGTTCCAAAGGAGGAATAGAGAAGAATTTAACTAACTTGAAATTTGGATATACAAATTATCAGTTTAATAAAAATAATAATGCTAATACATCTCTAGATGCTGTCTTTAAAGAGCTTATACCTCTAGCTAAAACTAGAGGCGATATTGGCAGCATTCTTTATCCAGCTAGTGGAACCTATAATTACAGAGTTATTTCAGGGACAGGAAGGCTCAGCCCACATTCTTATGGAATTGCAATTGATTTAAAAAGCGATAAAAGGGATTATTGGAAATGGAGTTCAGAAAAACAAGGGCAACAGAGATTGTTAGATTATCCTAAAGAATTAGTTGAAGCTTTTGAAAGAAATAATTTTGTTTGGGGTGGAAAATGGAATCATTTTGATATCTTACATTTTGAATATAGACCAGAAATAATTTTAAAAGCAAAATATTTTGGAATATGGGATGAGAATCATGAGTGGTATGAAGGTTCTCCTATAGATGAAAACACTAAAAATTACATCGAAATAATAGATAATGCATTACAATAGCATGATATTCGTTAGAAAGGGGTATTAAATATGCGACTCTCTAAAAAAAGAAAAAGCTTATTATTTATTGCAAGTATTTCTACTATTTGTATAATAATTTCATTATTTCAGCCTATTGAACAAGTTGCACTTGCTGAAAATAATTCAAATGATGAAATATGTGATATAGTTCAAAATATATTTTCAATAAAAAATAAGGCTATCTTAAATAAAGATTTAGATTCAATAAAATCTTTATATGCAACTGATACAAGATATGGTCAATGGGCATACGAGTATGAACAAAGAAAAGTTCAATATGTAAATAACTGGGCAGAAAAGCAAGGGATTCAATTTGTTGATATAGTTCCAAAGATAGTTATTAGAAAATCAAAAATTGGAGATAACAAATGTTCTTTTAATATACTATGTAATACAGAATATAAATATATATATCCCAATCAGCCCGATCAAGTAAATAGTTCAAGAATAGGTACATATCACTCATTTCAACTAACAAAAAGAGATAATGGATGGATAATAACAAAAGAATGGTATACAGATCCTTTTGCAGATTCATTAAGTTTAGAATTAATTAAGGTTGATGCTATTAAAGAATATATAGCTTCTCAGCCAGCTAGAGATTTATCAGTGATGGATGATAAAAGAAAAGGTGCAAAAGAATATGCTGATAAATATTGTGGTGCAGCTACAAAAGAAGAATATGGATTTAAATATAATAATAAATATCGGGATTTTAATCCAGAAGGCGGAGATTGTGCAAACTTTGCATCACAAATTTTGCATGAAGGAGCAAAATTCAAGGAGAATTCAACGTGGAATTATGATAATGGAAGTGCTACAGGCCCTTGGGTAAATGCTGGTAAATTTACATATTATATGTTAAACAGTGGAAGAGCTTCTCTTATTGCTAAAGGAAGTTACGAAAAAGTATATAAAGCCTCTTATAAACTGCTTCCAGGAGATTTTGTTGCTTATGAAAAAAAAGGAGATATCACGCATGTATCTATGGTTACAGGTGCTGATTCAAAAGGTTATTCATTGGTAACTTGCCATAATTCTGATAGGAATGATGTTCCATGGGATTTAGGCTGGAGCGATAAGAAAATAAAGTTTTGGCTTATTAGAGTACATTACTAGTTTCATAAATGCTTTAGGATTTATTTGTGTCTTAAAGCATTTTTCTATTGTGGAATTTTTTATATATGTTAGCTATTTGATAAAATTTGCATATACTATTTAGATATATTATAATTCTAGTAAATAAAATTAGGGGGGGGAATTGACAAGAATTACTGAATTATTATTACATTCTTGTTATGTAAAAATGAGAAAAATAATTTTAAAAAGGAAAGACGGAAGTCAAATAGAAGCACAATTTGTGGAATTAAATTTAAGCTATATAGATAAAATAATGGACTTACAGAAAAATATTTATGAAGGTCTGGAAGATAAAGACTTCTATTCTTGCTCCGAGAAAGAAGAATTTGAAGAAACCATTAATAATAAGGGAAAAGTAGTTGGGTGTATATCATCATACGATGATGAGTTAATAGCTATTGCTGTATATATTGAATATGGATATGAAGACCATAACTATGGTTATGATATAAATATTAAAAGTGAAGAACTTTTAAAAGTTGGACAAGTTGAATCCACTTTAGTTAAGGAAACTTATAGAGGCAATGGATTACAAAAAATCATGTGTGAGATACTTGAAGATATAGGAATTACAAGAGGAATGAATTATATTTGTGCTACTGTTGCACCCAAAAATATCTATAGCTTAAATACATTTAAAAAACTTGGTTATAATATTATCACCGAGAAGTTAAAATATGGTGGTTTAAATAGATACGTATTAATGAAAAATCTATAGTACTGCATAATTATTTATAAAAAAATAAACATACTTAATTGTTAACCAAGTAAATATGCGATAAAATATTCATTAAACAGTATTATTTGAAAAATTGTTAACAAACTTTTAGAAAAAAAGTATTGATTTATGAATTATTTTGCAATATAATGAATTTCATAAGCGATAGGCTTATAAATATTTTAAGAATTTAATTTTTAGAAATGAAAATTTATATATGCTATGATGAAGAAAAGTAAATTCAAATAGATGATTTTAAGAGAGCAGATGATGGTGGAATATCTGTATGAATCTTGAATTGAAGAACACTTCGGAGCAATTAACCGAAATTTGAAAAAAGAGTAGGCTTAATCGGGTCCATACCGTTAAAATTGGAGGGTATAAAACATATTAGCTGTTTTGTACTTGTTTGAGGTGAGTTTTTATAAACTAACTAGGGTGGTACCGCGAAAGTAATCTCGTCCCTATGCATAATGCATAGGGGCGAGTTTTTTTGTTATCTAATTTAAAAAATTCTCTTACAAAGAGTATATTTATAAAATGAAACTCGATTCAGGTGGGATTTCTTCCCATCTGAATCCTAGTTGAACTTATCCATGAGCGTGCAGCCGTTATATTTAACTTAAAAAAGTAGGAGTTTTGCGGATGCTAGCTATCGGATAAAAACTAAATGTAAAAATAAGCAATAAATTGAAAAAGGAGTAATAATAATGAAGAGAATATTTGTTAAAGATTTAGTTGTAAATGGTGATGAAACAGTAATGCTTAAAGGATGGGTTCATAAAATCCGTGATCTTTCACATGTTTCTTTTATCATGCTTAGAGATAAGTCAGGAATAATTCAACTTGTATGTACTAAGGAGCAAATCAAAGGACTAAGACTAGAAAATGCAATCGAAGTAACTGGGGTAGTTCGTGCAAATGAAAAAGCACCTAAGGGTATTGAAGTTGAAGTGGCAAATTTAGAAATACAAGGTAAAGTATTTTATGATAAATTACCATTTGAAATACAAAGCTATAAAGAAAAAGCTTCCCTTGAAACTCAATTAGATTATAGAACAGTAAGTCTTAGAATCCCTAAGAAGAAAGCAATTTTTAAAATTCAAAATGAAATTGAAGAAGCATTTAGAACATTCTTTAAGAACAATGACTTTGAAGAAATACATACACCAAAGATAACTCACTCAGGAACTGAGGGTGGATCTGAAATGTTTACTGTTAATTATTTTAACAGAAGAGCATTCCTATCACAAAGTCCTCAATTTTGGAAACAAATGATGGTTGGAGCAGGATTTGAAAGAGTATTTGAAGTTGGTTATGCATATAGAGCAGAACTTCATAATACATGGAGACATTTAAATGAATACGTGAGTTTAGACGTTGAAATGGGCTTTATTAAAGACGAAACAGATCTTATGGATATGGAAGAAAACTTTATAAGATTTTTATATAAGCATTTAAATGAAAAATGTGCTGAAGAATTAAAGCTATTTGATGTAGTTCTACCGGAAGAAATTAATATTCCAAGAATTCCACTTGCTAAGGCTCAAGAAATTCTACTAACAGAATTTAATAAAAAATCACCAGTAGGAAATATTGATAATGAAGGTGAAGCGTTATTCCATAAATATATTAAGGAAAAATATAATTGTGATTATGTATTTTTAACAGAATACCCAACAGCAAAAAGACCAATGTATGCAATGGAATGTGATGAAAATCCAGAAATGACTAAGAGTTTCGACTTGATTTTCAAAGGTGTTGAAATAACTACTGGAGGTCAAAGAATTCATGATTATGAAGCGCTAAAAGCTAAGATGGAAAGATGGGGATTAAAAATCGAAGACTTTGCTTTCTATTTAGATACGTTTAAATATGGAATGCCGCCACATGGAGGATTTGCTATTGGTCTTGAAAGAATCACAATGCAAATTTTAAATCTTGGTAATATAAGAGAAGCATCTCTATTCCCAAGAGATATGAAGAGATTAACTCCATAGTTTCAGGTAGCATTAGATAAATTACAAGGAATCTTGATTATAATTATTAGAAATTCCTAAATAGGATTTCTAATAATTTATAAGTAACTAATAAGCTGCTCTGAAAGCTAAGAATTAGAACACTACTAAGTTATAGATAAACTTAAAATTTTAAAGAGGTGAAAGCAATGAAAGTTAGTATTGATGAAGTAAAATATATAGCTAAATTATCTAAATTAAAATTTTCAGATGATGAAGCTGCAAAATTTGCAAAAGAATTTGAGAGTATTTTAGACAATTTTCAATATTTAAATGAATTGAATTTAGATATAAACGAAGATAACGAAAACGTAGAATTAAAACCAGTAATTAGACAGGATGAAGTTAAATCATTTGAATGTAATGATTTATTCAGAAATGTTAAAGACATGCAAGAAACTTATATTAAAGTACCAAAGGTTATTGAATAGGGTGGTGAAAGCATAATGAAAATGATTATTAAAGATATGGTAGATAAAATTAAAACTGGAGAATTGACTAGTGAAGAACTAGTGCAATCATATATCAATGAGATACTAAAGAATGAGTCAACAGTAAATGCTTTTTTGACACTTACTTGTGATGAAGCGTTAGCTAAGGCTAAGGAAATTGATTCAAGAATTAAAGCTGGAGAAAGTTTAGGAAAACTTTCAGGTATTCCAATAGCTATAAAAGATAACATTTGTACAGAAGGCGTTAACACTACTTGTGCATCTAAAATGTTAGAAGATTTTATTCCACCATATGATGCAACAGTAGTAAAAAAATTATTAGCTGAAGATGCAATCATCATAGGAAAAACTAATATGGATGAATTTGCAATGGGTTCATCTAATGAAAATTCAGCATTTAAGAAAACTTTAAATCCAAGAGATCTAACTAGAGTTCCAGGAGGATCATCAGGTGGATCTGCTGCAGCTGTTGCAGGAAAAATGGCACCTGTATCACTTGGTTCTGATACCGGCGGATCTATTAGACAGCCAGCAGCATTTTGTGGAGTTGTAGGTCTTAAACCTACATATGGATTAGTTTCTAGATTTGGACTTATAGCCTTTGGTTCATCTTTAGATCAAATTGGACCATTTTCAAACTCAGTTGAAGATAGTGCATATATTTTAAATATAATATCGGGAACTGATCAATATGATTCTACAAGCATTAGAGATTTAAAGGAGATTGATTATACATCTTCACTTAAAGAAGGAATTAAGGGAATGAAAATAGGTGTTCCGGAAGAATTCTTTGGTGAAGGATTAGATGAAGAAATTAAAACTTCAGTTAATAATAGCTTAGAAGCATTAAAAGAACTAGGAGCAGAAGTTGAAATTTTTTCTCTTCCAATTATAAAAGATGGTTTAGCTGCCTACTATATAATGTCTTCTGCAGAAGCAAGTACAAATTTATCTAGGTATGATGGTATAAGATATGGATATAAATCACCTAATTATACTAACATAGATGAATTAATGGAAAACAGTAGAAGTGAAGGATTTGGTCCAGAAGTTAAAAGAAGAATAATGATGGGTACATATGCATTATCTTCAGGATACTATGATGCTTATTATAGCAAAGCAGATAAGTTTAGAACAAAATTAAAACATGATCTAAAGGAAACTTTCAAGAAATATGATTTAATTGTTGGACCAGTATCTCCAGTGTTACCATTTAAAATTGGTGAGAAAAATACTGATCCACTAGCTATGTATTTAGCTGATATTTATACAATCACAGCAAATTTAGGCGGAAACCCTGCAATTTCAATTCCATCTGGAATAAGTAAGGAAGGATTACCAATAGGCATTCAGTTAATGGGTGATATGTTATGCGAAGAAAAAATATTTAAAGCTGCGTATAGCTTAGAACAAGCATTAGCACTTGAATTATAGGAGGGGACAAAAATGAATTTTGAAACAGTAATAGGACTTGAAATACATGCAGAGCTAAAATCAAAAACAAAAATATTTTGTTCTTGTTCGAACAAATTTGGAGCAGAGCCTAATGCAAATACATGTCCAATTTGCACAGGGGTACCAGGAACTCTTCCAGTATTAAATGAAGAAGTTGTAAATCTAGCAATAAAAGCAGGTACTGCACTTGGATGTACTATAAACAAATACAATAAGATGGATAGAAAAAATTATTTTTATCCGGACCTAACAAAGAATTACCAAACATCACAATTTGATAAGCCAATATGTTCAGGTGGAAATGTTGAATTTGAACATGAAGGAAAACATGTTAAGGTTAGATTAAATAGAATCCATATAGAAGAAGATGCAGGAAAATTAGTTCACGTAGAAGGCGAACCAGTTTCATTAGTAGACTATAATAGAGTTGGTGTTCCACTTGCAGAAATTGTTACAGAACCAGATTTAAGAAGTGTGGATGAAGCTGTAGCGTTTATGAAGAAGCTTAAATCAATCTTAGAGTATGGTGAGATTTCAGATTGCCGTATGGAGCAAGGTTCACTTAGATGTGATGCTAATATTTCTTTAAGACCAGTAGGTCAACAAGAATATGGTACTAAGGTTGAGCTTAAAAATATCAACTCATTTAGAGAACTTCAAAAAGCTTTAGAAAAAGAACAAAGAAGACAAATGGAACTTTATACTTATGGTGAAGGTCATAAAGTAGTCCAAGAAACTAGAAGATGGG
>Ga0209281_1001001_pt1 | contig 22206 bp, 18 predicted proteins | sample MedtruBG_FD_187514 | JGI IMG/M metagenome (GOLD analysis project Ga0209281, IMG submission 187514) | Root nodule microbial communities of legume samples collected from California, USA - Medicago truncatula BG (SPAdes) (version 2) | ecosystem: Host-associated > Plants > Roots > Nodule | place... | reverse complement strand
AAGCTCCATAATTTACTTTATCAGGATTGAAAGCATTATGAATTGCCTTAGATACCTTACGAGCATCATTTATGAAAGCTGCTGCTTCTTCTTCAGTTAAATCTGCAATTTCACTCTTATGCTCCTTGTAAACCACATTACATCTTCCACGATAAGTTTGTTCTTTAAACAAATATACTGTTGATACTTCCAAATCACAAATCTTAATCATTAAAGAATCTAAATCTTGATTCTTTGAGCAATAAAAACATTTTTCATCAAAACTCATATATTTACCTCCTTATTATTCATATTTTTATATATATTTATTTATTATACAATTAGGCAATGCTTAATTGTATAATAATAAATTTCATTACAGAACTTCTTTAATCGCTTCCTTCATACCTACTTTTTCAATTATTTCTAAGTATCTTGAAACTTCATCGGTTAAATTAGGAATATCATTTAAATTACTTCCCCAATTCTTTTCATATGCAAGAACAGAAGTTACAATTTTATTTAATCCTTCTTTGGTTTCATCATAATTTGACCATAATCCCTTAAATAATTCTAAGATATCATCATCATCTGCTAATTGAATATCTTCTTCGCCTCTTTTTCCTTTATAGAATTCAATTAACGATGCAAGAGAGAACACTAATTTTTTAGGTAATACGCCTTTTCTCTTTAAATATTCAGTTACGCTTGGTAAATCTCTTGTCTTATATTTTGATAGTGAATTTAATGCTATGCTCATTAAATAATGTTTAACATATGGATTTTGGAATCTTTCAATTATTGCATCTGCAAATTCAACTAATTCTTCATGTGGTAAATCTAATGTTTCTATTATTTCATCATATATTACATCATGAACAAATTTTCCTATCACTTCATGATCTACTGATTCCCCTACAGTTTCTAATCCATAAAGATAGGCTACTGGAACCATTGCTGTATGAGGTCCATTTAATATTCTTACTTTTCTAGTCCTATATGGTGTCATATCATCTACAACTTTTATATTTAATCCTGCTTTTTCTATTGGTAACTCATCTTTTATAGACTGTGGACCTTCAATTACCCATAGATGGAATATTTCTCCTACATCAACAAGATTATCATCATATCCAAGCTCTGCTCTGACTTCATCAATTGAATCTCTTGGATATCCAGGAACTATTCTATCAACCAAGCTGCAACAAAAAGTGTTAGCATTATTTATCCAATCAACAAATCCTTGTCCCAGATTCCACACTTCTGCATATTTAAGTACTATTTCCTTAAGTTTCTCACCATTTCTATCAATAAGCTCACATGGAATTATAATGAAACCCTTACTGTTGTCGCCTTTAAAGGTATTAAATCTATGATGTAAAAAAGCAGTTAATTTACCCGGATAACTCTTTTGACATCCTCCATTTAATGTATCGTTTTCATCAAACGCGATACCTGCTTCCGTAGTATTTGATACTATAAATCTTAATTCTGGATTTTCAGCAACCTTTAAATATTCACTATACTCTCTATATGGGTTAATTCCTCTGCTTATGCTATTAATTATCTTATGAGTCTTAGATGCTTGCCCGTTTTGTACTCCTTGTAAATATAAAGTATATAAACAATCTTGATCGTTAAGCATATCAATAAGACCATTTTCTAATGGTTGCACTACTACAACACTTCCATTAAAATCTGCTTCGTCATTCATTTTATCTATTTGCCAGTCAACAAATGCTCTCAAGAAGTTACCTTCCCCAAATTGCAATACTTTTTCTGGGTATGTTTTAAATTCTTTATAAAATTCCTTATTTAATTTCACAGCGATTCCTCCCAAGCTTATGATTTGTTTTATCTTTATGTATGAAAATAAGTTGTTCACTTATTTTCATACATATAAAATTACATATTGAAATAATTATCTGCGTTATTATAACTAATATCAGCTACAATTTGTCCTAAATGTTCGATGTCATAAGGTAATTCACCATCTTCAACCCATTCACCTATAACATTACAAAGAATTCTTCTAAAATATTCATGTCTTGTGTAAGATAAGAAGCTTCTAGAATCTGTTAACATCCCTACAAATGTGCTTAACATCCCTAAGTTAGCTAGAGTTCTAATTTGATCTTGCATACCAATCTTATGATCATTAAACCACCATGCTGATCCAAATTGGATCTTACCTTTTATTCCATCTCCTTGGAAACATCCAAGTAATGTTCCTATTGTAGAATTATCATTTGGGTTTAAACTATATATAATAGTTTTAGGTAAAGCTTTTTCGCTATTTAATGAATCTAATAATCTTGATAACGGAATTGCAACTTCTGTATCATTCAGTGAGTCAAATCCTGTATCAGGTCCTAATTTCTCGAACATTACTTTGTTATTATCTCTAACACAATTCATGTGAAACTGCATTACCCATCCTAAATCATGATATAATTTTCCAAAGAACTTTAATATATATGCTCTTAACTTATTTTCATCTTCAAAAGATACTTGTCCATTTTTAAGTACATTAGCAAAAATCTCTCTAACTTCTTCTAATGAAGCATTTCCTACAGGAACAAAATCTAATGCATTATCTGATACTCTGCATCCCACTTCATGGAAATATTCCACTCTCTTTTTTAACGCTTCTAAATATTCATCAAAGTTTGAGATTTTAGAACCAACTACTTCTTCTAGCTTGTTAAACCAAGCTTTAAATGTTTCTTTATTAACTCCTAGTGCCTTATCAGGTCTAAAAGCTGGTAATACTTTTACATCAAAGCTTTTATCTTCTTTAATTGCTAAATGATATTCTAACGAATCTATTGGATCATCTGTTGTACATACTACTTTTACATTTGATTTTTTAATAAGATTTCTTACTGTAAAGTCATCGCTGCTTAACATCTTATTAACTTTTTCCCAAATAACAGGAGCACTTTTTTCATTTAAAACTTCATCTATTCCAAAGAATCTCTTAAGCTCTAAATGTGTCCAATGATAAAGTGGATTTCCGATTGCAAAAGATATTGTCTTTGCCCAAGCTAAGAACTTTTCATAATCACTTCCATCTCCTGTGATATATTTTTCATCTATGCCAAAAGTTCTCATTTGTCTCCATTTATAATGATCACCATAAAGCCATACTTGAGTTATGTTCTCAAACTTTTTATCATCTAATATTTCCTTCGGATTAATGTGGCAATGATAATCAATAATTGGCATTTTCGCTGAATAATCATGATATAATTTTTCTGCTACTTCATTGCTTAATATAAAATTTTCATCCATAAACTTTTTCATATCAAATCCTCTTTTCTATTTGTTCACGTTAACAGAAATATCGGCGTATTTCTGTTAACGTGAACAATTTTATAATATCTTTTCGATGTCTTTATTATAATATCATATTATAAATAATGCAACACTTTTTTGTTAACGTTAACAAATTTTTTTATAATAATTAGCGACATAGTATCACTAATTATTGATTTATTAAAGTTTTTTCACAGATTTTCTTACAACAAGTTTTGATTGTATATATAATTTTTCTTTACTTACTTCTTTATTTTTTATGATATTTAATAGATTTATTCCACCATATTGACTCATAGTGAAAGAATCTTTTTTTACACTTGTTAATGGCGGAGTTACATAGTTACAAAAATTGCTATCATCAAATCCTATAACCGAAATATCATCAGGTACTCTTAAGCCTTCTTCAGCGATAGCCTTCATAGCACCAACCCCTATATCATCATTAGAACAAAATACAGCTGTAGGCTTATCTTCTAACACTAATAGCTTTTTCATATTTTCATATCCACTTTGTAAGTTATATCGACCGCTTATAATAAAATCTTCATTAATAGGAATATTATTCTCTTCTAAAGCTTTTATATATCCTTTTTTTCTATAAAAACTTGATTCAAATTCCTTGTTTCCTTCTAATAATGCTATTTTTCTGTGGTTGTTTTCTATAAAATATGTAACAGCATCATAAGCACCCTTAGTATCATCAGACATTATGTTTACTAATCCTTCATTGTCTATGTATCTATTAATTACAACCGTCGGAATATTTTTTTCAAGGATAGTTTGAATAAATTTATCGTCATTTTTACTTTGACTTACTACGATTATTCCATCAAAATTTTTATTATCTATAGGATGAGAATACTCGCAATCGTCAATTCCTCTAATAACTAAATTATATTCTTTATCGATAACCTTGTTTATTCCTTTAACAATTTCGTGAAAGAATGTATCTGAAGTCCCCTCACTAATTGATGAAAAGAATACACCAATCACGTATGATTTTAATAACACTAGACTTTTCGCACTGTAGTTTGGCACATAATTTAATTCTTTTGCTAATGCTTTTATTTTAATTTTAGTCTCTTCATTAATATACGGACTGTTATTAAGAGCCCTTGACACCGTCGTATGAGAAACATTGGCAAGCTTTGCGATATCTTTTATAGTAACACTCATTTTTTCTTTACACTCCTTATTTATGTAAATCTCTATCAATATATATTTATACTGTGTAAAAAATTACTTCCTCTATTCTATATAATATTTTAATAACTTATAGCAACTTTTGCAATAATGTACACCTCAACACCTTTTAACATATCTATTTGTAATTACTTTTATTAATCTATTTAATTTAAGTCATGAATTAAATACTTTATTTTTTGTTCATAATAGTTATACTAACTTAATTTATAAATTATTTCAATAATTTATAGAAAATATGCTACCTTTTTTATTATAAAAAGGTAGCATATTGCAACAACTCTTATATACATTATACATTTATTTCATAATATGTTATATCTTTTAATCAGCTTTTTTGTATATATATAATAATCCATTTTTAGGACTATAAATTAATTTGCCAACAAATTTTCTTTTTCTAATTTCTTTTTGAAGACTATACATAAAGAAACCATGAGTAACTATAAGAATATTATCGTTACCTTCTTCTCTCGCTTCATCTAATAACAAGTCAACAAATTGTTTAGCCTTTTCTATTGTTATGCTTTTGTTTTCCTCTTGGGATTTATGGTTAAAATACCAAGCAATTCTTCCGCTAACTGCCCAAAACCAATAAGGAAGTTTTATATTAGTGCGAAATATAGGATCTATTATAGTCTCTCTAATAAGATCATTATGTACAATATTCTCCTTATACACATATTGTGCTGTTATCATTGCTCTTATTAACGTGCTAGAATAACACTTATCCCACATTATTCCCATAAGTTCTACATCTTTTCTAATAACATCACTTTTATTATAATTTTCTTCCCATTCTTTAAACTCTTTCGAAGTCATAAACAACTTCTTTTGGTAATTAACTTTAAAATGCCTTATAAGACCTACTATCATAAAAATCCCTCCGGTCTTTGATTGTCAAATTAAAATATTCTAAAACACTCTTAGCCTTTGATCTGCTTAATTATTTCAATAAGCATATTAACCCTATTAAATGGCGTTATAAAATATAATCCATCACAAAAGTCTTTTAATTTTTTCCCAATTTCAACTGTTATTTTTACGCCAACGTCTTGCGCTTCTTCTTTAGTCATGTTCTCACTAAACATCTTCACGTATTTATCCGGAATTGTAACACCTGGAAGTTCATTGTTTAAAAAAACTGCATTTCTATAGCTAACTACCGGAAGAAGTCCAGCTAGAATTTTTATATCTGTTCTTTCTTTTATTTTCTTTAAAAAATCAATTGCATCATCATCATATATTGGTTGAGTTAGAAAGAATTTTGCTCCTTTCTCTATTTTTTTTAACATACGGCTATATTCTACTTCTTTATTTCTAACATTTAAATTTAAAGCTCCACCTATTAATATATTCTCTTCTTTAAAAAATTCTTCGTTCATATCCTGAATTAATTCCATTAGTCTAAATGAATTTAAATTAAATACACTTTTTGTCTCTACTTTACTTGCGTCAGAAATAGGGTCCCCAGTAATTGCTAATACATTTCTTACATTTTCAATATGTGAACCAATTAAGCTTGATCTTATAGCATTTGTATTTTTATCTCTACAGCAAATGTGAGGCATCGCTTCAATTCCTATTTCTCTTTTAATTTTTGCGGCTATAATCGTTGAATCTGCTCTAACTTTTGACATTGGTGAGTCAGGAACTGTTACTAAATCAATATTATTTTCTTTACAAATTCCAGCTCCAGCTATAAGCTTTGATATGTCCGTATCTATTGGTGCAGATAACTCTATAGCCACAACAAACTCATTATTATCTAACTTACTTTTAAAAGAATTTTCAGCTTTCTTTTCATATTTTTTTATATCTTCTTCATTTTTAATTACAGTATTAATTTCTTTTGATTTATCATCAATTAAGGATGCTAATTGTCTAATATAATTAGGATTTGTTCCGCAGCATCCTCCAACAATAGATACTCCTAATGATTTTATTTCATTAACCTTCTTGGCAAAATATGCTGGGTTATTAGGATAAACAGTCCTCTCATGAATGATTTCAGGATAGCCCGCATTAGGCAGAGCTGAAACAATATCGCTTCCTATATTAATTTTTTTTATTATTTCAGAAATATAATTAGGCCCCGAACCACAATTAAATCCATATGCATCTAAATGTTGTATATTCTTTATTATTTTTATTAATTTTCCTACACTTAATCCATCTCTTGTAAATCCATCTGGTTTGACTGCAAATTGCGCTAAAATAAAGCTACTTGAATCTTTCCCCTTAATGTATTCACTAATTTCTTTTAAATAATTACAATTACTAAAGGTTTCAAATATAAACACGTTTATTCCATTGCTCAAAAAGCAGTCAACAATAAATTTATATTCATCTAAAATACTACTGTGAGAGTCCTCTAAATTATCTTCCTTTATAGGACCAATACTTGCTCCTATAAAAACATCAGCACCTATTGCCGATTCTTTAGCTATATCTACTCCTGATTTAATTATATCCCTTAATCTTTCAAAGGATACTCCCAAATCATACGTGTTAGCAGAAAAAGTGTTAGTTCTAATTAGCTTAGCCCCCGCTTTAATATAGTCATTATGTATTCTTTTGATAGTATCTTTATCATTTAAATTACCAAATTCACAATAGGATACATCATTTCCGGTTAACTCTGAATAATAAGTTCCCATTGCTCCATCTGATATCAATACATTGTTTTGTAAATATTCTTTTATCATTTTAATCTCCCCAATTTCTTTTTATAATACTTAATAGTAAGTATACTATAAAATTTTAATCTAGTCCTCAATTTTTATGTTTAAATTGTGTATCGTTAATTAACATTTTTAATGTAACTACTTTTCTTCAAAAAAAAGGCTTATCTTTTTCAGATAAGCCTTTTTTTTGCAATCAAAGTTGCTTTATTATTTTACAACCTTGTCTATCACACTTTGTTGATTTTTTGATGGTTCAAGTTGAGTTGCATTTGGAGATTCCTCAATCTTTCCCGAAGTTTGATTGTTTTGGATAACACCACCATTATTAGGTTCAATATCTATGACGTCATCCTTTTTAGGAGGGTTAGAAGTTCCATTTTTATCAGTTTGAGCTGGTACTTCTGGTTCTAATTCTAAAACATCATTGTTCTTTGCAGGTTTAGAATTCTCCTCGCTTCCTTTATTAATATTAGTATTAGTGTCTTTGTTATCACTTGGTGCATTAATTACAGGTTTATCTGTTGAAGGTTTTTCAGTTATTACATCCGAACTTGGGTTTGTAACTGGGGTTGATTTAACATCCTTCTCATCTTTTGCATCCCACTGAGTAACATTTTCCTTATCTTTTATACTTGCAGTTATTTCTTTTACTGGGGCTACATCAATTTTTTTCTTAGTTTCCTCATCAACTTTTAAAGATGCTTCATATCTACCTAAGCTTATTCCTTTTGTCTTCGCCTCATCAACTGCTTCCTTATCACCCTTAACATATGTTAAGGTAACATTTTCTGTACTAAAAGTTGATTGAATAGCAACCTTTAAGTTCTCTTCATAATTACTATTGTCTCCATTTTGTACAAATGCAATACCAACTAATACATCCTTATTTGTTTCCAAATAATTTTTTTCTATAAGCTTTTCTTTTATTATTTGTATTCCGTCATCTATAGGCATATCCTTTATATCAGTAAAATCTATATTCTTACCATCTGTATTAACACCTTCAACTTTGATAATCTTCAAATTACTATCAGCTTCTATTTGTATACTAGGATTAATATCTAGACTTACAACTGCATATGCAGTTTCAGATCTCATTGTATGAAAGAAGGTGAATACTATTAAAAATAATGCCGCAATTGATCCAATTGCTTTCATAAAACTATTATACCTGCTAATATTACTTGTTGTTGTTTTTATAATATCATCATCAAAATAAAAAATCTTCTGACCAACTTTCATATTTTGCTTGAATATTATTTTATCCATTACGCCATCATCACTTAATGTAATAGCATAATTTCTTTTAATTTCCATTATTATTCCCTTATTCATTCTTTTCACCTACTTCCTGATCCAATTCTTTAAAGCACTGAGATTTTTATCAATTATTATAACTACAGAAATTATGAATTTTTTACTTCTTTTAATTACTTTTTCAGTAACTGAAAATTTTAATACCATTCTTTTGATAGGTAATCTCTTCTTTAAATACATAAAGGATAAAAATTCCTCTTCTTTACTAATCTCTTCTGATAGAATAATTGCATTTTTTCTTGTTGCTTGTTGTTTGGGAGCTTCATTAACTAAATCTTCCAAAGTAAAACCAAATGAACTTATTTCAGATTTAAGCCTATTAATCTCTTCTACCAATACGCTATTATCTTCTTTTTGTTCTAAATACTCATCTTTAATTTCTAACCCCTTGTCCACTAATTCCTCAAAGGATGAATGTTGATGCTTATTTTCACCTTTTAAATAATTTTTAATTCTACTCGAGATAACAAGTTTTGCAAAAGACATAAAATGACCTTTTTCATTATCATATCTTTCAATAGCTTCATGAAACCCAAGTAATCCAACGCTTAGTTCCTCATCATTTTCACATGATACATATCTACCTGTTACATCTGAAATACTTTTTATTATAAAAGGCATATGATTTTCTATAAGTTCATTTATATTTGTGTTCTTATCAACATTTAAATCTATTAAAACACATTCGAGCATTCCATACGCTCCCTTCCCCCGGTCATTATAATATACAAAAAAAACTATAAATTTTGGTACTTTTTATTAAATAAATCAAAAACTTTTATGTAAAGTTTTATTTTAACATTTTTATTTGTTTTCCTGAATTTCTAAATCACATTATTTTTCTTATCAAAACAATGTAATTAGTTAAAAATCTATAATCACTATTTTTTATTATAGCATGTATTAAAATTTTTTTTAATTAGATTAATTGAAAAATATTTATGATATTATATAATTTTTTTGTTGATTTTTTTAAGTTTATAATATTTCTGAAATATTTTTTTAATTTTATAATTTATGTTATAGTCAAAAAAAGGAGCTTAGAGACCGGCGAAGGACACTCTAAGCTCCACATTAGCACTTTTACGTACCAACTGCCCTTTTATAATAACACAATTATTCCCCAATATCAACTTTAATCATAAATAAAAAGTTATTACTAGCACATTCCTCCATTACTGCCACTATTACTTCCTCCACAAGCATTCATATTATTACTGTTAGGCTTAACATCCTTATTTGAATATTTTTTCATGTAATCAATAACTCGCGACTGTAATTTATTTAAGCTATCTAGATATTCATAATTATTAGGTTCCAACTCTACAGATTTTTTCAAATAATTTAGTCCACTCTCAAACCACCCCTTTTGAACTGATATAAATCCTTGGAGATAGTTCCACTCAGCAGAATTTGCATTATTAATTAAATTCAATTTTGCTTCAGCTTCCACAAATTTTTTATTGTCAATTAGGTTCCTAATTTCCTTGTAAAGATTTCCATTAACAATCCGTTCATAGGCTGCACTAATAACTACAATCTTTTGTTGGGCATCTTGATCCTGATTTTGTGAGTATTCTTCAAGCATTGACTTAAATTTATTTTTAATTTCATCTTCTGAAGCAGTTTCATCAATATCTAAAACTTCATATGGATTCAATATAGCTACACCTCTTTATAATACTTTTATTCCATTATTATTTATATTTTTAAAAGTTACTAATATTCTTATATATAACAACTTAAATTTAATATTTCTACACACATGATGATTAGAGGTTATTACTACATGTTCAAGAGTAGCTACAAATAATACTTCTTTAAAATTACCGCTCTTATACTCTCATATTTAATATAAGATGGTAGTTCTTTTTTCAAAATATTTATCTTATCCTGTCCAAACTTTTCACAAGCACCAATAATTAATTCTTCTTCTTCCCCGTTATAAAATTCTTCTAATTTTATATCAAATATATTTTCTCCAAATTCTTTTATATATTCAGTCACATATCCTAAGATAGTTGAAACTGAGAGTTCTATCTTTTCAGAAACATCATGAATATTATTTTTTTCTTTAAGCATATCTAAAGCTATTTGATTAATGTCTCTATTTTCACCATCAATTATAACTTTTTTTCTTTTCCTTTCAATCCATTCAACATTCTTATTATGCTCTAACAAATAATCATTTACTATCTTTACTATAGTTTCTCCATAATCACTTATCTTTTTAGGTCCCATCCCACTAATATCTTTCAGCTTATCTAAAGTATTTGGATATCTGCCACTTATTTCTTTTAATGTATTCATTGTTAAAACTGCTTGTGGTAATATTCTTTCCTTCTTCGCAAAATCTTTTCTAACTTGATTTAACTTTTCATATAGCTCTAAATTAGTAGTTACTTCTACCTTAAAGTCTTCATCGGCTTTTTCACGATTCTTGACTTCTGATAAAGGTTCTATAATAGTTGACACTTCAATATTATTATCTTCTACAAAATGCTTAATCGCCTCTTCAAATACCTTACCATATTTATTGTATTTTACTTCTCCAACTCCTGAAATTCTAAGCATTGCATCTTTTGATGTTGGATAATTAACGGTCATCTCTTTCAACGTAACATCACCAAAAATTATGTATGGTGGGACTCCGTTGTCTTTCGCTATTTCTTGTCTTACCCCTCTAAGAATTTCAAATAATTCATTATTTTCCTTAGCCTTCTTTTCTACCTTGAATTCTTTTAATTCAACTTTCTCTTGGGAAGTTAATATCCTTCTTGATTTTTCATTTAAATTTAAAACTGGGTAAGTACCTTCTAAAACATTAATATAACCATGAGAAATTAATGTATTAATAAATGTTTTAAGTTCTTCAGCCGAATATTCCTTCATTAATCCATACGTGGATAGTTTATCAAAATCAAATTGAATTACTTTCTTATTCTTAGATCCTCTCAGCACATCCACAAGCATTCCAATTCCAAATTTATGTTTCATTCTATATATACATGATAATACTTTTTGAGCTTCTATTGTTTTATCTACAAATTCACCCTCACTTAAGCAATTGCTGCAATTATCACATTGTACATTGTATTCCTCTCCAAAATACTCAAGTATGTATTTTCTATAGCAATCATTACTATATACAAAATCCATCATTTGTTGAAGTTTTCTGTATTGATTATTTTTTCTTTCGATATCTTCTATAGAATTCTCAATCAAATATTTTTGTACTTGAACATCTTGAGGCGAGAATAATAAAACACATTCACTTTTTTCTCCGTCTCTTCCTGCTCTGCCAATCTCTTGATAATAACTTTCTATATTTCTTGGCATGTTATAGTGCATTACATATCTCACATTGGGTTTGTCTATTCCCATTCCAAAAGCATTAGTTGCCACCATTATATTATCTCTATCGTATATGAAACTCTCTTGATTTTCTCTTCTATTTTTCTCAGGTAATCCAGCATGATAATACGTTACATTATACCCTCTAGATAGCAAATCTTCATATATATTATCTACTTCTTTTCTTGTTGCACCATATATAATTCCGGAAACTTCCTTATTATTTTCAATATAACTATGTAAGTACTCTTTTTTACTTCCACTTTTAATAACATTTATAATTAAATTTTCTCTATCAAACCCAGTAACAAACACCTTGGGATTTTTTAGCTTAAGGAGATTAATAATATCATCTCGCACTTCCTCAGAAGCTGTTGCTGTAAATGCTGTTATAATAGGACGCTTTTGTAATATACTGATAAAATGCGAAATCTTTCTATAACTCCCCCTAAAATCATGTCCCCACTGTGAAATACAATGAGCTTCATCAACTGCTATTTGAGAAATATTACATCTAGAAATCATATTAATAAATTCAAAAGATTCAAGTCTTTCTGGAGCGATATAGAGAATTTTAATTTCTCCTCTCTCAAGATTATTTATTACTTCATTTTCCTGTGCTGGAGTTAAGGTGCTATTAATTAGTGCACCTTGAATTCCCATATCCTTTAATGTGTCAACTTGATCTTTCATCAATGATATAAGTGGAGATATTACTATAGTAATTCCCTCTAACACAAGTGCTGGAATCTGATAGCAGATTGATTTTCCTCCGCCAGTTGGCATTATAGCAAGTACATCTTCGCCGTTTATTATTTTTCCTATTATATCCTCCTGACCTTTTCTAAAAGTTTTATATCCATAATATTTTTCTAAAACATTACGAGCTAAACTAGTCATTAATTCTTACTCCTTATATAAATAAATTCTTTTACTTATTTAATCTTAGTACATTATATATAATATCATATTTTATTATTGACTTAATTTTCTATTATTTAATCATTTAAGTCTTAATATTGGCAAATAAAGTAGGATTGATATTTCATTTATAATTTATCAATCCTACTTTAAATATAATTCTACAATTTTGAAATCAAAAAATCAATTTTTTACTTAGCTAAGATTTCAACTCCAGTTTCAGTGATTAATACTGTATGCTCCCACTGAGCTGACAACTTATCATCTGCTGTATAAATAGTCCATTCATTTACTTCATCGACAAAAACATCGTAAGTTCCTTCATTAACCATTGGTTCCACTGTTAGAACCATACCCGGTACCAAAAGCATTCCAGTTCCTTTTTCACCTATGTGTGGAACAAAAGGGTCTTCATGAAATTGCTTTCCTATTCCATGGCCACCTAATGCTCTAACTATAGTATATCCATGCTTATGGGCATGTTCAGCACACGCCGCACCTATATCCCCTAAAAAACCCCATGGTTTTATAGCTTCAATACCTTTTATCATGCATTCTCTAGCCACTGTCACAAGTTTTTTCGCTTTTTCATTAACTTCACCTATCATAAACATTCTTGACGCATCTGAAAAGTATCCATTTAAAATTGTTGAAACATCAACATTTACAATATCTCCATCTTTAAGAATAATACTTTCATCAGGTATCCCATGACAAACTTCATTATTAATCGATGTACACACGCTCTTAGGAAACCCTTCAAAATTCAGCGGTGCCGGAATTCCTCCCTGCTCTACAGTGTAGTTATATACTAACTTATCAATATCCTCTGTACTCATACCTGCTTTAATTTTACAAGCAACTAAATCTAACGCACCGTCATTAATTCTAGCGCTTTTTTTAATTCCTTCAATGTCTTCTGAATTTTTGATAATATTTCTTTGTGGTACCAAATGCCCTTTTCGTCTGAAACTTTCTATCTTTTCATCAAATTCCAAATGACATTTTTTATACTTTACTCCACTACCACACCAACATTTCTCATTTCTGTCTAAAACCATTATTGTTATAACACCTCTTTAAAATCATATTATCTTTATAATTTAAATTTAAAATATATTAATTATAATACACTAAATTAACTTAAATGCTCTTCCAATTAACTCTTCTTCATCAATAATTGGGTATTTTAATCCCAATTTCCTCATAAAATCTACTGATTGCCAATTCATTCCATATGTAAATTCATCATTTAGATATGCTTTTTCTTGGCTTCTTATAAGTTTTTCAGTCCAAGGTTTATAATACTCTCTTATTTCATTAAATTGAACAGCTTCTAAAAATTTGCATACTATTTTAGGATTTCCCTTATAAAACTTTATTTCATCTCTTTCAATGTCTTCTATATATCGGGGTAAAGGACAAAATCTATCAATAATTTTACCATCGTAAAATAATTCATACATCCATAAATCAACATCATAAATATAAAAATTAAAAATTGGACTCTCTAATTTTTTTCCTAGATATAATGCAACCTCATTAAGCTCAGAAAAAAATTCCGGATAAAGAATAACAGAATTATTATTACTCTCACTTAAAAGAAATAATTTATATATTTCTGTGTTTAATGCAGTTTCTTTTAACTCTTTAAAATTTTTATTAAAATATGAGTTTAATACTCCTAACACCTCATCTTGGCTTTTCCCAACAATACCAGACATCGATATTAATGCTTTCATATTAACCTCTCCCCCATAATAGTTACTTTGTATAACATTATATATTAAACTTGATTTATTGTAACTATGTAATTACCAAAATTATTTATTTTTTGCCTTTTCTACGCTTAACTTTTTGCCTTTTATTGTCATATTATTTAATTCTTCAATAACTTTTCTACCTTTTCCATTTAGTATATCAACATATGATACTGAGTCTTGAACATCAATAATTCCAATATCATCTGAATTTATCCCCTCTATTTTACATATAGCACCGACAATATCACCTGGGCGAATTTTCTTTTTCTTTCCCCCATTTAAATAAACTTTGGTAATGTTGGTATTTATAATTGTAGCCTTTTCTTTTTTCCTTTTTGGCTTACATTTTAGTAGTTGTATACTTTCATTACTTACTTGATCTTTACTTGGAATACTATTTACCGGAATCTCAAATCCTATATATTCTTCAATATCTTTAAGAAGTTTATCTTTCCCATTAATACAAAAGCTTATTGCTTTTCCTTTTGCTCCTGCTCTTCCCGTTCTACCAATCCTATGAACATAAGCTTCTTTTTCTACAGGCAAATCATAGTTTATTACATGAGTAATACCTTCAATATCAATTCCTCTCGATGCTACATCAGTTGCTACTAGCACCCTAAAGTCTCCACGTCTGAAACCTTCCATAGTATTTAATCTTTCTTTTTGAAGCAGTCCTCCATGTATCTTATTAACTGAATATCCTTTAGAATTTAAATATTCAAAAACTTCATCAACTGTTTCTTTTGTCTTTACAAATATTACAGCTGTTTCTGGCTTTTCAAATAATAATATTTTGTTTAAATTTTCAAGTTTATCTCCATAATTTACATAATATAAATTGTGTTCAATATTATCGGTAATAAGTTTTTGATTTTTGATACTAATATCAACTGGTCTATCCATATATTTTTCACATAAAACTTTTACTTCTTCTGGGATTGTTGCAGAAAATAGCATTGTAGCTTTTTTCCTCGGGATTCTTCTAATAACACCCTCAACTTGCCCTATAAATCCCATATTGAGCATCTCATCTGCTTCATCAATAACAAAATATTTTATTTTTGATATATCAAAACTTCCCCTATCTATGAGATCTAAAACCCTTCCCGGAGTCCCAACTACCATATGAGTTTTTTGCTTTAATTTTCTTTCCTGCTCTGATATCGGTTCTTTACCATAGACAGAAGCCACCTTTATTCTTTTGAATCGTCCAATATTAGAAATATCTTCACTTACCTGCACTGCTAATTCTCTTGTTGGAGTCAAAACTAAAACTTGTGGACTATTTTCATCCCAGTTTATTTTTTCACATAAAGGAATACCGAAAGATGCTGTTTTTCCACTTCCTGTTTGTGATTTTACTATTACATCCTTATTCAAAAGAATCTCTGGAATTACTTTTTCCTGAACCTCAGAAGGTTTATCGTATCCTAAACCTTCGATGGATTTTAAAATTTCATCACTTAACTTAAATTTAATGAATTTATTATTCATAAATTATTATTTCACCTCAATTAATACTATTAATTTATTTTCATTCGTTGATATATAAATCTTTCTTATTATACCATTCTTATCTATTATTCAAACACAATCTTTATGTAATTTTAAAAATAGTTATTTGTATAAATTATTTTTCACAAAACTTCCATCATTTTGACTTTCTTTAGTAATGCAAAAATATGTTTATAATACTGATAATCTTTCAAGTAAGCTCTCCTTAAACTTAGCTTTAACAAGGAACATGTAACTTTAGCTAGAAAAATGAACATAATAAGGATATAATTAATTGTCAATATATAGCGTAATCTATAATATTAAATATTTTAACTATAAAGGAGAAATAAATGAGTATTTTATTTAGTGATCTTAATTTAAATTCAAATATAATCGAGGGGCTTAAAATTCAGGGTATAACTGAACCTACTGCCATACAATCAACATCAATTATACCTGCTCTTGAAAATAAGGATATAATTGGTGAAGCTTATACCGGAAGTGGAAAAACTTTAGCTTACCTTCTTCCCTTATTTCACAAAATTGATGTTTCAAAACGAGAGATGCAAGGATTAATATTAGTACCAACTCATGAACTTGCCATACAGGTTGAAAATCAAATTAAGCTTCTTGCGGAAAATTCATCAGTTCCAGTTACTTCTCTATCAATTATTGGTGATGTTAATATCAATAATCAAATAAAAAAACTAAAAGATGTTAAACCTCATATAATTGTTGGATCTACTGGGAGAATTCTTGATTTAATTAAAAAGAAAAAAATCACTGCACATACTATTAAAACTATAGTTATCGACGAAGGAGATAATTTGCTTGATCCAAAAAGAGCTAGTATCACAAAGGATATAATAAAGACAACCATGAGAGACAGGCAACTAATGTTGTTTTCAGCTTCTATTAAAACCGAAACTTTGGAAACTGCTAAATCATTAATGAATGAACCTGTTATTTTAAAGTCTGAAGCTAAACCTTCAATCAATCCAAATATTGAGCATATGTTTATGGTTTGCGAAAGACGCGATAAATTCGAAACTTTAAGAAAGCTCCTTGTTGCTGTCAAACCCAAAAAAGCGATTATTTTCGTCAATGATAATGATGATATCGAACTGACTACAGCTAAACTAAATTACCATAGCAAAGATTGTTTCGCCATGACAGGAAAGCTATCTAAAGAAGATAGAAAACTTGCAATTGAGAGTTTCAAAAATGGGAATATAAAAATCCTTGTTTCCTCAGATGTTACTGCTAGGGGATTAGATGTAGAAGGAATAACTCATGTCCTACATTTAGATTTACCTTTAAAATTAAATGAATATTTACATAGATCAGGTAGAACTGCAAGAGGAAACGCACAAGGTACTTCTATTTGTTTAGTGACAGTTAAACAGCTTAGCATAATAAAAAAATACGAAAAGGAATTTAATATTAAATTTATGCAAAAGAAAGTATTCGGTGGAGTTTTAGAAGATTATAACTTTTCTACGGAACATAATGAATTAAAAATCGGGAACAAATCACATAATAATAGGATAAATAAATCAAAGTTTCATAATTAAATCGATTGCTAGCTTAAAAGTTCATTTTAAGCTAGCATTTTAAAATATAAAACAAAATTTAATTATATAACATTTAACTATACAAAAATCAAATTAAGTTATCTTAGTAAAATCTTATATGTAAGAAATGTAAGTGTAGCAAAACCACCTCTAATCACTTAGTAATTTTGGATTTAAGCCACTCTACTATATGGAATATCACATGCTTCTCATTACTTGGTCCTATAAAATCTGCATATCTTTTTAGTTCCTCTGAACCATTTTCTGGACAGAAAGATATGTTGGATTTTTGTAACAGTTCTAAGTCATTCATATTATCACCAACACATATTATATTTTTAGATCCTAAGTTACACATTTTAATTATCTTTTCCAACGCTTGTCCTTTAGACTCCCCTAATGGCAGCAACTCATAAGATGTCTTTCCACTTCGTGTTCCACTCATTTTATATTTATCATAAAAGTTCTTTTCAATGTTATTAATTATTTCATTTTCACCAACAACTAAAATTTTGTGCCATTCCATTGAAAATAATTCTTTTTTTACTTCATATATTATATCCAGCATTTCTGTTGCAGATCTTTTTGAATGTCCTGAGTCTTTAAGAACATATAGCTTTCTATTAGCATATATCTCTATGCCAATATTATTAAAATCTTTAATCAATCTAACTGCTATATCCTTTTGGCTTTCATCAACAAAACTTTCACTAATTATTTTTTTATTAGTATAATCATAAATTACTCCACCATTATAAACTATTATAGGTAGATTAATTTTAATATTTCCTAAATATCCCACTGTAGATTCAATAACTCTTCCTGTGGCAACAGAGAACCGCCCTCCATTATCAGTAAAATAATTTATTGCTTGTAAATTTTCCTTTGATACCTCTTTATTATTATTTAATAATGTTCCATCTAAATCGGAAATAATCACATAATCACTAAATTTACCTTTCATACTTATCTCCTCTCGTTAGTAAAAGTATCTATTCTATCTTTAATTATCTTTATATCTGAATAAATAATTAATATAATTAATTCTACCATGAATTATATTTATAAAATATAGTTGAAAATTAACTAAGCAGATTCTAGTTAAACTCGTTTAACTTCATACATTCATTGTATACTCTTATAAGTTAATGCATTTATATTTTTTTATTAATTACATTTAATTTTATAAATATATGATTTTTTTCTTACGATTTTATTAAGTAAACCATTACGAATTATAACTAGTGCTATAATTTATAATTATGGAATAAAGTATATATTTATCCATTATAACAAAAAAACTTATAAAGTATTTAAAATCGAGGGGATATTCATGAAAAAGAAAATTATTAGTTTACTATTAGTCGCAACACTCAGTTCTTCTGCTTTAATTTCTTGTGGGAAAACTGAACCTTCTGGAGATACAAATAAGGAAGCAACTCCAACCGAACAAACTTCATCAAGCAGCTCTACATCTGAAAATTCAAATATAATTGGTGATAATAATAAACCAACTATAGAAGTAAAATCAATTGCAAAAATTTCAGATTTTAAGAATAAAAGTAAAGATGATATCGAGAAACTTCTCGGCAGCTCTGTAAATCAAGCTGATACTAAATCCACATACGAAAAAGATAATTATACATTTGAAATCACATATTTGAACTCAAAATGTAATGAAATTAAAATAATACCAAAGATTGAAATGAAGTATCCATCTGATGGTTCAAATATACTAAATATAGTTGGTATTTCAGCGGGTGAAGCTGATAATATCTCTCCTGGGGGACTTGAATGGAATGGTAAATATGATACCTTTAAGATTAATGTAGTTTCAAATAATCAATTAGAAGGTAAAATTTCTTATGCTAATATAATTTTATCAGAACCTTCAAAATAAGAAGCAAGTTATAAAAAAATCAATATAAAGCACATATCAAACCTTAATCGATATGTGCTTTATCTTATTTTTCTATTTCTATCTTTTCAACTTTGACTACTGGTATTCTATGAATTATATTATTCTCATCTTTTATTGTAGAAGTATCTATAGTGCCTATGATATTTACATTTTCACTTTCACTAAAATTTTCTATCTGATCATACTCTCCTACTAAACCCACTGCTTTAGAATCTGCGGCACAGCAAGTCATAATTATTTTGCCTATAATAAATTGATTCTTATTCAAATAAGTTTCCTTGCATATAAAACCATGAATCTCTAATTCTCTACCTACATATTTTTCTGGATTTATTCTTATCTCCTCTATAGTCATTGGATTATTATAATCAATTATAATTGTTTCTTGTTTATTACCATTTTTACTGTTTTCTTGTTCACCTTCGTATTCATGATTTATATTACTTTTATTTTTATTAAAATTATAATCAAATTCATGCTCATACAGAGATCGTCTATCTATTTTACTTGTCCTATTTTCTCTTATGTCTTCATCTAATTCTGAATGCCTAAATGTTTGCAGATTATTAATAGAAATTATACCTAATACAATGGCTATAAAAATTGGTATCAATTTTAATCTAATATTACTGCTTCCTGCACTTGTAAATATATTTTTTATTTGTGATACTGTAATTATACTTATCATTATGATAGTAATATACATATATTTAATTAAACTCTTTCCTATATAAAAACTTATCTTGCCTGTATAAACTAAATAAGCCACTGATACATCAAGTAGCATAAGAGTTATAAACCATAAAAACTCTTCAAAATTAAATCTTTTCATCTATTATATTGCCTCCTTTCATGCATTTAATAATCTTTTATTCATTATATAATGTGTTATAATCCACACAGCATAAATAAAAAAGATATTAAAAATACAACGCCTAGTGTACTTATACATAACTTAAGTACAAAACTCTTTTTGAAGGCTCCTATAATCATAATAAGATTCTTTAAATCCAGCATCGGGCCAAGAATTAAAAATGCTAAAACACCACTATATGAGTAATTGCCTAAAAAACTTCTTCCAACAAATGCATCAACTTCAGAGCAAAGAGATAATAAGAATCCAAGCAGCATCATAATAATTATCCCTAATATTTTATTATTCGAAATATAATTAAATCCACCATGAGAAACAAAAACCTGAAATATACTAGATATAAACGCTCCAAAAATTAGATATCCCATTATTTCTAAAAATTCTCTATTTGTGTGCTCAATTATGGCTTTAAACTTATTTTCACTCTCAACATAAGAACTACACCCACAACCGCAATAACCTTCAATTTCTATATAATCTACATTTAATGATTGTTTGTTTTTTTCAATTGAATTTACAATCATTCCAATTAGAATTGACGCCACAAATCCCCCTACTACCCTAAGTAGCACCATAATTTGCTTATCGTAAAACGCATAATAAGTAGACATTATAACAACAGGATTTATTATTGGAACAGCGAGCATAAAGGTAACCCCAAATCCAACGGGTACTCCCTTTTTTATGAGCCTTCTTGTTATTGGGACAATCGCACATTCACATACTGGAAAAATCATTCCTAATAGAGCCGCCCCTAAGTAACCTAGTACACTAGCCTTTGGTATAATTTTTGCTATAAATTTCTCCGAAATACAAGTTTGAATTATAGCAGAAATTAAAGAACCTAATATTATAAAAGGCATTGCCTCAAGAACAATACTTGTAAATATGCTAGCAAAATCCCCCACTTCATGAATATACAGATTGGGTATATACCTTTTACATATATACCCTATCACTATTGTACTTATAACTAAGAAAGTTACAACTCTGTTTTTACAACGATTCATAGTACTTCCTCATTTCAAACGTATTTTAAAATATTTTCTATTTATATATTTTTATAATTTGATATTTTAACTTTTAGTTTCTTAATATATCCATTATCTATAACTCTAGATTCTCTAAGGGCTGTTCTCAATATATATTTATTATTTACCTTTAAGATATAAGCTTTCGGATTAATTCGCCTAACGCTGTTTAATCCTTCTTCTAAATTTTCTTTGCTACAGTAATCAATATTATTTATAATCACCATGTTAGCAGATTGTATAAATGGAATCATAAAACTTCCAATATTATCAATATACTGTTTCAGATTTTTTCCATCAGCCACAAAGAATATAGTAGTAATTTTACAACATTCTCTATAATCTTTTTGATTTAGTATATCCATTAATTCTTTTAAATCAGAGGTACCGTTATATTCAATTATTATTCTATTAGGATTGTATTCATCTATTAAATAAATCATTTTTTCATTTAAATCGCATACTTCTTTAACCTCTTGAACTTTAATTGAACTATTAAATTCAGAAATTCTCATTTTTCCTTGTTCAAGTTGAAAAATCAAAACTTTTTCACCTTCTACTTGACTTTCATTTAAAAGTGAGTTTATAAAAGTCGTTTTTCCAGAACTCAAAAAACCTGTTACAATCTCAATATTTATTTTCATTTTTACATCACCCACCTATATATGGCATTAACATTCCACAAATACCAAATCAGAAATAACTAATATTCTAGTAAGTATTCTATATCTATCTTCAATAAATTATTTACTTAAATAGCT
>Ga0209281_1001000_pt1 | contig 22299 bp, 21 predicted proteins | sample MedtruBG_FD_187514 | JGI IMG/M metagenome (GOLD analysis project Ga0209281, IMG submission 187514) | Root nodule microbial communities of legume samples collected from California, USA - Medicago truncatula BG (SPAdes) (version 2) | ecosystem: Host-associated > Plants > Roots > Nodule | place... | reverse complement strand
CCCATCCAGCCGGATCGACCGCCGGCTGCAGAAGGATGGACAGGTGGCCGAGTGGTTGAAGGCGCACGCCTGGAACGCGTGTATACGTGAAAGCGTATCGAGGGTTCGAATCCCTCTCTGTCCGCCACTTCAGTCCACTGCGTGGGCACTGAGTTAGTCCTTTATTCGCCACCAGCATTCTTGACGCTATCTGCCAGTGCCGAGCGCCCGTCTCCGCTATTCAGCGGCGGCTTCCCTGATCGCTCCGATGACCCATTCATTCAGGCTCTTGCCCGCTGCTGCGGCAGCGACGGCCGCTGCGGCATGATCTTCGGGATCGAGGCGGACATTGAACTTGCCGGAGAATTTCCGGCGTGGCTCGATGCCCTTTTCCCGGCACATTTCGAGATAAACGTCCAGTGACCTACGGCCTTCCTCGATCGATCGTGGACGCTTTCGGCATAGAAGTCGGCACCGCCATTCAGGCCGACAAACTCGCCGCGCAGCATCTGAATCTCGGGGTCGAAAGCGACAACCGCCTTCTCGCCATTGATTTCGACGACATTGTTCATGGCTTTACTCCGTGTTCGTCCAGCCATTTCCGGACGCTGGCAGCCGCACCTTTGATGAGGGCGGTGTAAGACGCCCACTTCGTCTGATCACCACGCTGTTTGGATCAGATGGCGCCGAGTTTTCGATGAATTACGGGTTTCCGACTTGATCGCCGACGGCAGGACACCGAACTCTCTCAAAAATACACGCGCAAAATGGCTCGTGCTGGTGTAGCCCACTTCAAGTGATATCTCCGTCACATTTCTGTCCGTCTCGGCCAACATGCGCTTGGCTTCGGTCAGTCGCGCGAGTTGAAGATAGCGATAGACCGGCTTTCCGAACTCCTTCTGGAATCCTGCCTTGAGCCGCTTTTCGCTGAGACCGCATCTCCGGGCCAGTTCTGCGATGGTCCATGTCCGGGAAAGATCATCGAGCAAGATATCGCGAGCGGCCTCGATACGGCGGCGGTCGCGATTGGTCGGCGCCGGAAGCGGAGCCGGCGAGGACACGCAGGCGATCGCAGCGTCGATGATGTCGAGGCAACGCGCCTCCATCGCCAGATCGTTCTCGTTCAAAAGACTGCTGTCGAGCAGGCTTTTCGCCTGTCCTGCGATGCGCTCCGGCAGAGATAGCGCGCCGATCCAGCAGGCGCCGCAGGAAGCGACATGGTGCGGATGCCCTCGGGTCAGGACGGCGAAGGCCCCGAGCCATCCCAAGCGCTCCAGGAAATCGAGCCCAATGCGTATGTCGATTCCATGAAACCGTGCTCCCGCGGGAACATCGTATCTGCCCGTGGCTCCGTGGGGCGCGAAGGTGAGATACATCATTCCCCGCCGGTAGGGTATGGACAGGTCTTCTCCGCCGTCCGGCGGCGATATCCATCCACGTCCGGTTGCATTGAACAGAATGTCGATCGCCAAGCAAGGGGCGCTCCGCACGGGCTCCCCCAGCGCTGTTCCTGCGATGACGTCGAAGACTGTCAAATTCAGCCCGGCATGAATCCCGAACACCTTGCAAAGGCCGCCCGATACCGGCTGCGCCGATGCCACGTCGGCGGGATCGACGCCGATCGAGGCGGCCGATTCCAACTGGGACTGGATCAGGGTGCGGCGCTGGATATGGAATGTCATACCGGATTCTGTGTCATCGCAAAAATAACGGACCGGATCGCACTATCGGAAACCCTGAATGCAATAGTCAAGTTTTTTCGACTGCAGTAATCCGTTCGCCGAACAGGAATGCTGCACTTGACTGGAATAGCCGAACACAGCACACGGGCCACGCCCTACATCGTTCTCGGATTGCTGAGCGGGCTTTACGCTGCCCAGTCCGCGACGGGAAGCATGGTGCAGACGGCGCTCCCCGTCGCATTGCGCGATACCGGTGTGTCGCTCGACCGGATCGGCTTTCTCGCCATCCTGATAATGCCCTGGGCTCTCAAGTTTCTCTGGGCTCCGCTTGTCGACAGGTTTGGGACACAGCGCAACTGGATCCTGGTCTGCCAGCTTGCCCTGATCGTCTTTTTCGGCGTTGCGGCCCGTCTTCCCCCTGAGACCCATCTGCCGTCGCTTTCCATTGTTCTCCTCGCGATGGCTTTCGTTGCCGCGACCCAAGACGTTGCAACCGATTCTCTCGCCGTTCATGCCACGACGCAGGAGACCCGCGGCAAGGCCAGCGGGGCAAGCACCGGCGGCGGCTATCTTGGATTCCTGATCGGCAGCGGTTTGTGGCTGCCGATCTATGCCTATGCCGGATGGGCCGCTTCGATGTGGGCAATGGCCAGCTTCATCGCGGTGCTTACGCTGCCGACGCTCGCCGCTACCCATATTGGACGCCATGCGTCCCGACCGCGCGGGCGGCCAGGGTTCCGCGCGGTCCTTTCCAACCGGCCGCTGGTCGGCGGCATCGGCTTTCTTATCCTCTATCAATGCGGCGTACGCCTCGGTACGTCGATGCTCAGCCCGTTCATGGTGGATATCGGCTTCCCTGTGGCGACGATCGGCTGGGTCAGGGGCGCCGGTGGCGCTGTGGTCGGGCTCATCGGGGCGCTGGCCGGCGCCGCCCTCGTCCAGCGATTCGGATCAGGAAGAACGCTTGCTGCGTTCGCCGCCGTCAATCTTCTTGCATTTGCGGGTCTCGCATTGTTCGCCTTCGGCATCTGGCAGGGGGACATCGCCGCCATTGTCCTGCTGCTGGTCCAGGCCGCCGCCGTCGCGATGTCCTTTGTCGCGCTCTACGCGATGATGATGAACTGGTCCGACACCGAGCAGGCAGCGACGGATTTTGCGGTTCTGCAAAGCCTCGATGCGGCCCTCGCCGTTGCGATGGGAGTGATTGCCGGCGTCATCGCCCAGCACGCCGGCTATGGCGTCGTGTTCGCGGCAACGGCCCTGCTCCTGGCTTTTGCCGCGTGGCGCTCGCTGAGACGCGCCCGATCCATCGCCATCCTCCTTCCGCGCCATTCGTCGACGGCCGTCGTCCCATCCTTACCCGTTCAGGAGTCCCGCCCATGAGCCGAACCCTTCTCGCCAGCGCATCCGTCTTGGCGCTTTCCTCTCTCGCCTGGCCCGGCATTGCCGGCGCGCAGCAGAAAGAGGAGACCACCGTTCTGGAACCTATTACGGTCACGGCCACGAAGCGCGTGCAGGAAGCGTTCGAGGTGCCGGCCACGGTCGCGATCGTCGAGGCGCAGGAATTGCAGGATCGAGGGATTGCCAGCGCCGGCGAACTGGACAGGGCTTTTGTCGATACCAACATCCGGTCCCGCTCCAACCGCGCCTATACCAACGTCACCGTTCGTGGGCAGTCCTCGGTCGATTACTATGAGCCGAGCGTCCAGCTTTATGTCGATGGCCTCCCCCAGGACCCCTCGATCTTCAGCCAGTTGCTCCCGGCCGGTCTGGACAGCGTCGAACTCCTCTACGGGCCGCAAGGCACGCTCTATGGTCGCGGCGCGATCGGCGGGGTCATCAACGTGGTGACGCGCAAACCTGACAATGAATTGCGTGTCGATACCGCCGGGGCGCTGCACACGCAGGGAGGAGACGCCAGCCTGCTGCTCAATACGCCGATCATCGACGGGGTGATATACGGTGACGCGGCCCTGACCTTCCGACGGGAGGCCGACCAGTACACCTTATTGGGCAGCGGACAGGAGATCGGCGGAACCGATGACCTGAACGGCCGCATCCGCCTGCGCTACGCGCCCGATGACAGCCCGCTGGATGTCATGGTGAGCACCCAGCGCGGCCGCGTCGATTCTACCGAAGAGCAATTCGTCATGGAATCGATGTTCAACGACCGCATCGCACTGCCTATCGACTCACGCTACCGGCTGGACACCGCCAGTTTCGGGGTCAATGCGTCCTACGACCTTGACTTCGCCACCATCACGGCGCTGACCGGCTATCAGGATCGTAAGCTCGACCGCACCACGCTCGGTTTTCAGACGCCCGAGGACCAGACGACATTCAGCCAGGAATTGCGTATCGCTTCCGATCCGGAACTCGGCAACGCGCTCGACTATGTGGTTGGCGTATACGGGCAGCGTCTCGATTTCGAGCGGCGGACCCCGCTGATCGGTCAGGTTTCGCAGCAGACGATCGATTCCTATGCAATATTCGGAGACTTGGCGTGGCATGCGACGGACAGGCTCGACATCTCGCCGGGCCTCCGGTTCGATTATGAAAAGGCAAGGGCGCGTGCCGACGGCGCCGTGACGATCGCCGGTGAGCGCAGCTTCGGCGGCGTCTCGCCCAAGCTCGGCGCGAGCTACGCGCTTGACGACGAATGGCGCGTGCATGGCCTGTTCTCGACGGGTTACAAGGCCGGCGGATTCACCCGCAATGTGACGCCCGAGAACATCGCCTTCACCTACGATCCGCAGAACACCTACAATGGCGAAACCGGCATCAAGTACAGAGCGCTCGACGGATCGCTGGAGGCGTCGCTTTCAGCCTACTACAATGTGACGAAAGACTATCAGCTGTTCGTCGGCGATGTGTACCTGAAGTACCTTCAGAACGCAGGCGAAGTCACCGCGAAGGGCATCAATCTCGCCTTCCGCGCCAATCCGACCGAGCGGCTGGGCATCGCCGGAGGCCTCGGACTCAACCGCACGACGTTCACCAAATATGAGAACTCGGTGAATCCGGGCATCGACTACACCGGTAATCGGGTGCCTTACGCACCGGAATTCACGGCAAATCTCGCGCTGGACTACGCATTCGATCTGGCCGAAGGCTGGGGACAGCTCATTCCCCGGGCGGGAATGACCTATGCCGGATCAGTGTTCTTCGACGAAACCAATACCATTGGCCAGAAGGGGTTCTTCCTGGTCGATCTTGGCCTGAGCTGGAAAGTGAGCGAGCAGGTGGTCGCCGATGTGTTCGTCAACAACGTCTTCGACGAGACGTATGCGGTCTACGGCTTCACCGAAGCAACCTACGGGAATCTCTATCAGCTTGGCACCGGGCGCGCCTTCGGCGGCCGTGTGAGCTTCAAGTTCTGAAAGCAGAAACCATGCGTATCCTGATCGTCGGCGCGGGACCGGCAGGTCTCGCCCTCGCAGCAGCGCTGCGGGCACATGGCATGACGGCCGTGGTCGTTGAACGGGCCGAGCAGAACCGCGCCGCCGGCTATGCGATAGGTGTTCACGTCAATGGCTGGAACGCGGCGGAACGGCTGGGCCTTCTCGACGCGTTCAGGGCGCGCGCCGTTTCCCTGGGCACGGCGGAATATCGCAGCCCGGAGGGCCGGCGCCTCTTCTCCTATAGTTATCATGCTCTGACGCGGGCGGTGAACGGCAAGATGTTTTCCATCATGCGGGACGCCGTACAGGACGTCCTGCTCGAGGCCGTCGGGGATCGCACCGATCTGAGATACGGGACGACGGTGACCGCGCTCGCAAACAGGGAAGACGGTGTCGATGTCGTGCTGTCGACAGGCTCGACGGAAAGCTTCGACATCGTCGTGGGAGCGGATGGCTGGCGCAGCGCGATCCGCCAGATGTGTTTCGGCCCGCATGAGACCTTTCTGAGGCCTCTGGGTTTTCGCGCGGCCGCATGGCGAATGCCGCTAGCCACTCCGCTCGACTCCAGCTTCGTCGGCATGATGGACGTCGATCACCAGGGCGGGCTCTACGAGGTTGGCGACGGAACTGCCGCGACCCTGTTCTGCTGGCGCGATTCCTCGACCGGGCGCGTGGCTCCGGAGGCGCGGCAGAAGACGCTGATGGAGCGCTTCGGCCAATGGTCTCATCCCGTTTCGCTGGCGCTCTCGACGCCGGTCGACTGGCAGCGGGGTTTCTTCGATACGATTGCACAAATCGAGGTGCCCCGATGGTCGAGCGGCCGCGTGGTGCTTCTGGGAGATGCCGCCTGGTGTTTGACCTTTCTGTCCGGTCAGGGAACGTCCACCGCATTAGCCGGCGCCTGGATTCTCGCGTCGGAATTGGCGGCAAAGCCGCATGCTCAGGCATTCGAGGCCTACGAATCCCGCCTGAAACCGATGGTCACGAGGATGCAGGCCACGTCGCGCCGCATCGGTGGCCATTTCGTACCGGAAAGCAAGCTCGGCCTGCGCATCCAGTCATGGACCCTCCCGCTCCTTCTTTCGCGGCCGTTTGCCGGATTTCTTGCACGACGGATGTCGGCCGAGGAACTCGAACTGGATGTGCCATAGGTGCCGGGCTGTTCGAGAAGAAGGCGGAAAACCGCACGCACTCCATCCCGCTCCAGACGCAGCAAGATGGTGCCGGCAACCGTACCTCACCTACCTTCATCGCGTAGTGCCGCGCCGGCGCAAGCGCGCATGAAGAGAGTGCGGCTCCGGAGCGCGATGACGAGCGCGCTCACGATCAGGGCGCCCGCGACGGCGAAAGTGATCCGCATGCCGGCGGCAACGGCCACGGCTGGTGCGGCCGCGATGTCGGGTGCAGCCGATGCGAAGGCGAAGACGGCTCCCATGACCGATGCGCCGGTGATGAGCCCGAGATTGCGCGAGAGATTGAGCATGCCGGAGACGACGCCGCGCCGATCCGGGCGGACATCCACCATCACGGCCGTATTGTTGGCTGCCTGGAACAGCTGGTAACCCGGGGTCAGGACGAGCATGGCGGCCAGGTAGCCGGCGACGCCGAACATCTCCGGAAGCACCGACAGAGCGAATGAGCCGGCGGCCATTGCGAGGAGGCCTGTGACGATCACGAACGGGGCTCCCAGGCGGTCGACGGCACGGCCGGCCGGCAGACCGCTCAGGGCGGAAACGACCGGACCCGCCGACATGACGATCCCGACGAGCGCTTCGCCGAGCCCGAGCGCGCGCGAGAGGTAGAACGGCCCCACCACCAGCGTTGCCATCATCACCGTCGAGACGAGTGCGCTCATGGCAAGCCCCGCACCGAGCACCGGGTCGCGGAGAGCCTCGGGCCGCATCAAGGGGGAGGTTGCTCTCCGCTCGGCCAGTACGAAGAGACCGGCGCCGACGACAGCAGCAGCCAGGAGCGCCATGTTGAGCGGACCGAAACTGTCGTGCGCAACCGTCATGGCGAGTGCATAGGCGGCGAGCGTCAGGCCGAGCAGCAGCGTGCCCGGAACATCGAAGCCAGTGCGCTCCGCCGCAGACCCTTGGCGATCGGCGGGCAGCGAGCGACGAGCGAGAATAAAGGCCAGGGCGCCGAGCGGCACGTTGACGACGAAGATCGCCTGCCAGCCGAGACCGGCGATCAGAACGCCGCCGAGCGACGGCCCCAGCGCGGTGCCGATCGCAGACATGGTGCCCAGCAGGCCCATGGCGCCACCGGTCTTTTCCTTCGCCACGGTCTCGCCGACCAAGGCCATGGCGAGCGCCATCATGACCGCCGCTCCGAGCCCCTGAACCGCCCGGGCGGCAATGAGGAGCGGCAGGCTCGGTGCAGCGCCGCTCAACCCCGAAGCCACCGTGAACAGCAGGATTCCGGCAAGCAGCAGCCGCCGGCGCCCGACCATGTCGCCGAGCCGGCCGACACCGACGATCAGGGTGGTGATGGCAAGGAGATAGGCGAGGACGACCCACTGGACTTGCTGGAACGAGGCGGAGAACGCCGTGGCGAGGCTCGGCAGGCCGACATTCGCGATGCTGGTGCCGAGCGAGGACAGCAGCATGGAGAGCGAAAGGCTGGCGAGCGCCCATCCGGCCGAGGCGTCCCTGTGCGGATTTCTACCGGCGGCATCGTCTGCCGCGGCAACGGCTGGTTTCGGCATGAACATTCCTTCCTGAGGACCTTGAAGCATTCCGAGGAAGCTAGCCGCTCGACCGTCATGGCGGAACACGCACGATTTGCACTTCACTCGTGCATTTGACGCCGTGCCTGGATAAAACCTGTGCTACTGTCGTTGCATGCCGAAGCCCAATCTCAATCTCCTCGTCACCCTCGACGTGCTGCTCGCAGAAGGCAGCGTCGCGCGCGCAGCCAAGCGGCTGCGCTTGAGTCCCTCGGCAATGAGCCGGGCTCTCCAGCGATTGCGCGAGACGACCGGCGACCCGCTTCTGGTTCGGGCTGGGCGCGGCCTCGTTGCCACGCCGCGTGCCCTCGATCTGCGCGAGACGGTGGGCCGGCTGGTGGAGGAGGCGGAAGCCGTCCTGCGGCCGCAGGAGAAACTCGATCTGAAACGGCTCGTCCGGACCTTCACGCTGCGAACCAGCGACGGCTTCGTCGAAAACTTCGGGCCGTGCCTCCTTGCACGGCTCGGCGCGGAAGCCCCCGGGGTGCGCCTGGCCTTCGTGCAGAAGTCGGACAAGGGCAGCGGCCCGCTTCGGGACGGGAGCGTCGATCTCGAGACAGGTGTGGTGGGTGAGGCGACAGGGCCGGAGTTGCGGACGCAGGCTCTGTTCCGGGACCGGTTCATCGGCGTTGTGCGCAATGGCCACGCTTTGAGCGGGGGCGAGGTTACGCCGGCCCGCTACGCCGCCGGCAGACACATCCTTGTTTCACGGCGGGGGCCGGAGAAGGTGGCTGTCGGCATCGATGATACCCTGGGGTCGATCGGATTGGAGCGCGAGATCGTTACCATCGTAGGCGGCTTTTCGAGCGCCCTGGCGCTGGCTCGTTCCTCGGACCTGATCGCCAGCGTTCCTGAACGCCACACGAGCGCCCTGCGTCAGGGAATGCACAGCTTTCCGCTGCCCTTCTCCCTACCGCAGATCACGGTTTCGCTGCTCTGGCATCCGCGGCTCGATGCCGATCCGGCGCATCGCTGGCTGCGCGGCTGCATTCGCGAGGTTTGCATTGCGCAAGGCTCAGACATGCCGGCCTCGGCAAGTTGAGAAGCGGCGCGCTTCAACTTCTACCTTCGCGCGCCCTTAGGCCGTTCTCCACGCTCGAAACACCGATGACCGAGGCGGCTGCCTCGCCGGCAGAGGCGATGTCGGCTTCGCTTCCAACCGTACCGGAGAGCACGACGATGTTGCCTAAAGCGATCACCTCCATATCGCTCGTATCGATCGCAGTCGCGTAGCGAAGGAAGTGCAGAACTTTCTCCGCCAGATCGTCATCGGTCAGATGAGGATCGTCGTCCTTGTGAGAATAGTTCGGGTATTCGCTCGGCATTTCTGGTCGTTCCCGTCCTTGATCGCAACGCTTGGCAGCCCCGGAATGTTCCGGTCGCGCATGACCGCGCTCGCGCTGATTCATCTGTAATTGCTGCATGTTGGCTTGGGTTGTCCTCGAATCAAGGAGACCTGCTGCATGCGCCTCCCTTGCTTCCGCGGCTCGAACAGGGCTATGGCTTGGAAACCCATCAAGGCTCTTCCATGTCCGACGTCTTCCTGAACGTTCTACCGATCTTCGTCCTGATTCTGACCGGCTGGCTCATCGTCCGGCTCGGCTACCTGAAGCCGGCCGTCGGCGAGGCGCTCGGCGATTTCGTCTTCCGCGTCGCGGTGCCGGTGCTTCTCTTCCGTACCATCGCCGAGGCGGATTTCAAGGAAGGGTCGCCCTGGCCGCTCTGGGTCGCCTATTTCTCCGGCGTCGCGGTGACCTGGACCATCGGCCATCTGGCGGCGACGCTCGGCTTCGGCCGGGACGCGCGCATGGGCGTGCTTGCAGGCGTTTCGTCAGCGTTCGCCAATACGGTCTTCATAGGCCTGCCCCTTGTTTCCCGCCTTGTCGGGGAAGACGGGATCGTTGCGCTGTCGATCCTGCTCTCCGTCCATCTGCCGGTCATGATGATTGCCGGAACGGTGATGATGGAGCGTGCGGAACGCCAGACGACCGGTGCACCGGGGCAGGGCATCTGGAAGCTCATGGGCGGAGTTGCCCGCAATCTCGTCCGCAATCCCCTCGTGATCGGCCTTGCCTTCGGCGCTCTCTTCCATCTCCTCGGACAACCCCTCGGCGGGCCGGTGAAGATCGTGGTCGATCAGCTTGCGGGCGTGGCAGCGCCCGCAGCGCTCGTTTCGATCGGCATGGCGCTCGACAAATACGGCCTTGCCGGCAATACCGGGCTCGCGGCCGTGACGAGCACCCTCAAGCTCCTGGTGCTGCCGGGCGCCGTCTTCGCCGCCTGCCACCTGCTGGGCCTGAACGACAGCTGGACCGCGGCGCTGGTTCTCACCTCATCCGTCCCGACCGGCGTCAACGCCTGGCTGATCGCCAACCATTTCAATGTCGGGCACGCGCTCGCCTCCTCGACCATCACGCTGACCACCGCACTCGGCGTCGTCAGCGTGTCGGTATGGGCCTATCTGCTGATGTGACTGGGTGCCCACTCGCCTGCTCGAGTTCTGCCCCTGCCCCTCAACCGGCTGCCGCCACCTTCTCCCCGCAGGCGGGGAGAAGGGATATGCCGCGCTCGCTCGCTCCCTCGGGCGGGCGGCGAATGCGGGGTTCAGTTGGCGCCGCTTGTCCCTTCTCCCCGCCTGCGGGGAGAAGGTGCCGGCAGGCGGATGAGGGGCGGCATTCCGGACCGAAGGCTGCGCTCAGAACAGCCGGTCGAGCCAGCCATGCGGGTCCGGCGCGCGGCCGTTCTGGATGTCGAGCAAGGCTGACTTCAGGCGGCTGGCTACCGGACCGGCTCCGCCGTCGCCAATGGTGAAGCTGTGTTCGCGGCCCTTGACCTTGCCGATCGGCGTTACGACCGCAGCCGTCCCGCAGGCGAAGGCCTCGGTGAGGCGGCCGCTTTCCGCATCCGCCTGCCACTGGTCGATGGCATAGGGCTCTTCGCGCACCGTTAGCCCCATATCGCGGGCAAGCGTGATCAGCGAATCGCGCGTGATGCCCGGCAGGATCGTGCCCGTCAGCGGCGGCGTCTGCAGCGAGCCGTCGCGGAAACCGAAGAAAACGTTCATGCCGCCGAGCTCTTCGACGAAGCGGCGTTCCACCGCGTCGAGGAACACCACCTGCTCGCAGCCCTCCTGCATCGCCTCCGCCTGCGCCGCGAGGCTCGCGGCGTAGTTGCCGCCGCATTTGGCCTCGCCGGTGCCGCCGGGCGCTGCCCGGGTGTAATTCTCCGAAACCCATATGGTAATGGCCGGGGCGCCGCCCTTGAAGTAGGAACCGACCGAGGAAGCAATGACGCAGTAGAGATATTCAGCCGAAGGCTTCACGCCGAGGAGCACTTCCGTGGCGATCATGAACGGCCGAAGATAGAGCGCGGCTCCTTCGCCGGCGGGTATCCAGTCGCGGTCGATACGAACCAGTTCGCGCACGGATTGGACGAACAGCTCCTCCGGCAGCGGCGCCATTGCGAGCCGAAGGGCGGAGTTGCGGAAACGGCGCGCATTGGCATCGGGGCGAAACAGCGTGGCGCCGCCGTCGGGCAGGCGATAGGCCTTCATACCCTCGAAGATCTCCTGGGCGTAGTGCAGCACCAGTGTCGACGGATCGAGATCGAACGCCTTCCGCGGGCCGATCTTCGCATCGTGCCAGCCGCGCCCCTCGGAATAGCGGATCGTCGCCATGTGATCGGTGAACACGCGCCCGAAGCCCGGATTCGCAAGCAGCGCATCGCGCTCGCTGTTCGCCACTCTGGTCGGGTTCTGCTCGAACAGGAAAGTCTGCTCACCGCTACCGGTCATCTGTCGTCTGCTCCTTCGTTCCGAGCGGTTGGTGTCGCTCGCATTGCATATGTCGAATGGTGGAGTCCATTCTATATCATGATGCGGCCAGGCTCATCACACCTGCGGGATGTGAAAAAACCCGATCGACCGACCGGGTTTTCAGGTAGACTGGCCGTGTGCTGGCCGCAATCAGTTTGCCGGAGCCGGCGCTGGAGCGCCGATCTGACCTGCCGGAGCAGCCTCGCCTTCAGCCGGGGCGGGAGTTGCTCCGCCTTCAGCCGGGGCCGGGCTGGCTTCAGTGGCTGCAGGGGCCGCACCGCCTTCAGCTGGAGCGGGAGCTGCGGCACCTTCGGCAGCGGCGGGGGCCTGTCCCTCCTGACCAGCAGCCGGTGCCGCCTCGGTCGAGCCTGCCGCGCCGGCGTCCGGCAGCGGGGCCGGGCTGTCCGCCTGCTCACGCAGCCAGGCGATCAGGTTGGCGCGCTCGTCGACTTTCTTGATGCCGGCGAAGCCCATCGCCGTGCCGGGCACGTGCTTCTTCGGCGCTTCGAGGAAGTAGCTCAGATGATCGTAGTCCCACACGACCTTGCCGCCTTCTGCGAAGGTCTGCATGCCCGCGGAATAGCTGAAGCCCTCATGCGAGGCGACCGGGCGGTTGACGACGCTCCAGAGATTCGGGCCGACCTTGTTCGGTCCGCCCTTCTCCACGGTGTGACAGCTTGCGCATTTCTTGAACACGCCCTCGCCGGCGGAGGCATCGGCGCTGGCGAGCATCGGCCCGATCGGCTCGGACTTCGCTTCCTCGCCGCCGGCAGCATCCGCTTCGCCTGCCGTTTCCTCGGCGACAATGGCGAAACCTTCCTTCTCGGGAGCTTCGGAATGGAAAATGCCTTCCGACGCAATGGATACGGACATCAGAACGAAGACCGTACCCAACAAGGCACCCACACCCATGTTCACATATGGATTCATCTGCAAACGCTCCCTTAGCCACCGGCAAACAAAAAACCGGCCCATCTTGAAATCGCGCGGAACCTATGTCTTTTGGCTCTGCGTTGCAACAGAGATTATCAACCCCGGAGTGAGACGTTTTGACACTTTCTCCGGGTTTTTAAAGGCCGGACGATGAATCGTGAACAATCGGGCAAAACCCTCGTACTCATTCCGGCGCGCATGGCGTCGACGCGCCTTCCCGGCAAGCCGCTTGCCGATATTTGCGGCCTGCCGATGATCGTGCAGGTGGCAAGGCGGGCGGCGGAAGCCGAGGTCGGGCGGATCGTGGTGGCGGTCGATCATCCCGATGTCTTCGCGGCCGTGACCGGCGCCGGCTTCGAGGCGATCATGACGCGTGTCGATCACCAGTCCGGCTCCGACCGGATTCACGAGGCGCTCCTGAAGGCCGATCCGCATGGCGAAGCGGAAATCGTCATCAACGTGCAGGGCGATCTTCCGACCATCGAGCCCGGTCCGATTCGTGCCGCGCTGAAGCCGCTGGAAAATCCCGCGACCGACATCGCCACACTGACCGTGGCGATCACCGACGAACACGAAAAGACCAATCCCAACGTCGTCAAGGTCGTCGGCTCCCCGCTTTCCGACAGCCGCTTTCGCGCGCTCTATTTCACCCGCGCCACCGCGCCCTATGGCGAAGGGCCCCTCTATCACCACATCGGGCTTTATGCCTATCGTCGCAAGGCGCTGGAGACTTTCGTTTCGCTGAAGCCGTCGACGCTCGAGAAGCGCGAATCGCTGGAGCAATTGCGGGCGCTCGAAGCGGGCATGCGCATCGATGTCGAGGTCGTGGACTCAGTGCCGCTCGGGGTCGACACGCCGGCCGATCTCGACAAGGCCCGCCGCATCCTTTCCGCCCGCGTCTGACATTCCGACAGCAAGGGGACCAAAGTGACCGCCAAGACCAACCGGATTTCATTCCAGGGCGACTACGGCGCCAATTCCGACATGGCCTGCCGCGACATGTTCCCGTCGATGGAACCGCTGCCGTGCCAGACCTTCGAGGACGCTTTCCTGGCGGTGGAAAACGGCGAGGCCGATCTCGCCATGATCCCGATCGAGAACACGATTGCCGGACGCGTCGCCGACATCCATCACCTCCTGCCGGAATCGCGCCTGCATATCGTCGGCGAATATTTCATGCCGATTCGCTTCCAGCTGATGGTGCTGCCCGGCGTCGGGCGCGAGGAAATCCGCACCGTGCACAGCCATATCCACGCGCTCGGCCAGTGCCGCAAGATCGTGCGTGCCAACGGGTGGAAGCCGGTGGTCGCGGGCGATACGGCCGGCGCCGCGAAGCTCGTCAAGGAAGTGGGCGACCGCTCGATGGCGGCGCTTGCTCCGCGCCTTGCCGCCGACCTCTACGGCCTCGACATCATTGCCGAGAACGTCGAGGATACCGACAGCAACGTCACGCGCTTCGTCGTGCTGTCCAGAGAGGAGAGCAGGGTCGCCCGCACCTCGAAGGACGAACTGATCATCACGACCTTCGTCTTCAACGTGCGCAATATCCCGGCGGCGCTCTACAAGGCGATGGGCGGTTTCGCGACGAACGGCATCAACATGACCAAGCTTGAGAGCTACCAGCTCGGCGGCAAGTTCGTGGCCACCCAGTTCTATGCGGACATCGAGGGGCATCCGGACGACATAGGCGTGCGCCACGCGATGGACGAGTTGCGCTTCTTCTCGGAAAATGTGCGCATCCTCGGCACCTATCCGGCGCATCCGATGCGCGGCGTGCTCTGACCACGCGGTGCGGTTTCGACCGACCCACGCCACCTTCGGGGCGGCACAAGAAAATGGCAGAACTCGTTAACCGGCTACGCGTCCAGTGCATGCCTAATTTGCAATCATGGAACTACTTAAATCTTAGGCAAATGCCTATTTAGCTCTCGTACAAAGAAGGAGCTAAAAAGATGAAAATCCGTCAGAAGATTACGGAATACGTAAAGATGCGCCGTGCGGTCCGCGAGCTGAACGCCCTCGACGATCACGCCCTGAGCGATATCGGTATTTCCCGTTCCCAGATTCAGGCTGCCGTTTACGGCCGCTAATACCGGGATGACCGCGCGCTGCATTTGACCGCGCGACATCCGAAGTCTTCCACACCCCGCCTCCGTGCGGGGTGTGAGCGTTTTATACGCATGGTTGCTTACGGGCGTTCAACGTTTCTCACGCGGCATGGCTATTCGTCGTAAAGGCAGACACGCAGGCGATGCCCGTCCGGATCGAGTGCCACGAAGGTCGGCCCGAAATCCATCCGTGTCAGTTCCTGGGCGATCGGCAGGCCCATTGCGCGCCATTCCTCGTAACGCGCACGCACAGCCTCTTCCCCTTTTACCATGAAGGCGACTTCGGCTCGGCTGCCGTCGCCGATAGGCTGAGGCTGCACTTTCTCCCTTGCCCACAGGCCGAGAACGAAACCGTCCTGCATCTCGAAGGATGAGAAGGTCGGAAAGGTGGCGGTCGGCTCTTTGCCCAGGAGCTTCCTGTAGAATTCGACGCTGGCCGGTGGGTCCATGACGTAGAGGACGATGAGATTGGGTGTTGCCATGATGGTCTCCTTGTTTCGAGACCTGAAGGCTAGCCCGGCATGCTGCCAGTTTCTGTCAGTAGTCTGCGGGGCAGCAAAGAAATCTCCGGGGATCAGATTCCGGCGGGATCGATGCTGTTCACGGCGCGCCAGTCCTTGAGCAGGGCTTGGCGGCGGCGCGGATAGCGATCGTCGAGCATCGCCGCTTCTGCAATCCGGTCCGTCCGGAAATGCCGGAAATCCTGCCTCAGTTCGCACCAGGCCGCGAGCACCCGGACCTCTTCGAAGAAACCAAGCGCGAAGGGCCAGACCGTCCGGCGGCTGTCGCGGCCGTCATTGTCGAGGTAGCGCAGTTCGAGCTTGTGTTCGCTTCGGATCGATTTGCGCAAGAGGCTGAGGTCGATCGTTTCGCCACCCGGTTTTCGCGGGCCCACCAGAAGGGTCGAATGCTCGAGTTTCTCTTTCAGGTCCGCCGGAAGCACCGAGCCGATCTTCGCCAGCGCATCGGCGGCTGCGGCCGCGAGCCTTGGATCGCCGCGTTTGGCGACCCAGCGTGACCCTAGCACCAGAGCCTCGATCTCCTCCTCGGAAAACATCATGGGGGGAAGCATGAAGCCGGGCCTGAGCACGTAGCCGATGCCGGGCTCGCCTTCTATGCGCGCGCCCCGGGCCTGCAGGCTGGCTATGTCCCGGTAGAGGGTTCTGAGACTGACGCCGGTTTCCTCGGCGAGCCGCCGGCCGCTGACCGGCTGGCGATAACGCCTCAGCACCTGCATGAGATCGAGCAGGCGTTCCGATCGGGACATGGCACCTCAGCTGCGCTCGGGCCAGGCGAGCCAGTCGCGCATGAGCTGGTGCGCAATGGCGCCCTTCGGCGGCGGAATGTGCTCGTCTCCGGTGTCGGCGACGCCCGTGGCACGCTCCAGCATCGCCTCGGTTTCCGCCCGCGTGAACCAGCGGACGTCTTCCAGTTCCTGTTCGTCGCGCTTGATGGCGGTCGACTTCGCTTCCGCATAGCAGCCGATCATCAGCGAATGGGGAAGCGGCCAGGGCTGCGACGCATGATAGCGCACGCGCCCGATCCGGATGCCGGACTCCTCCAGCGTTTCCCGCCGCACCGCATTTTCGATCGTCTCGCCCGGTTCGACGAAACCGGCGAGGCAGGAATACATGCCCGGCGTAAAATGCGGGCTGCGGCCGAGCAGGCATTGATCGCGCTCGATATCGATCGTCAGCATGATGACGACCGGATCGGTACGCGGGAAGACCATGTGCCCGCAGGCCGTACAGATGCGCCTGTAGCCGCCGGCCGCACCGTCCATCGGGCCGCCGCAGCGGCCGCAGAACCGGTTGCCGGCGTTCCAGACGATCAGGCTCGACGCTTGCGCAAACTGTCCCAGCAGGTTCTCCGGCAGCATCTGCTGGCGATAGAGCATGCGGGCATCGGCGATCTTGAAGGGCTCCGGCACCGTCTCCTCCGTCAGCCCCGAAGGCACGGCAAGACGCGGCTCGCCGTTCGGCAGAAAGCCGAGCAGGACCGCATCGTCCATGGTCGGCTCGAGCCCCGCCAGTTCATAGGGCGCGAAAAGCGGATCGATGATCTTCTCGTCGTGCTTGACGATCAGCTTCGCCCCGGAGAAAGCCAGGAAATGCGCGCCGGGATGCTTGAGCGCCGCCTCGATGCAATCGTCGGGACGATGCTCGGACTTGCGATCCAGGTGGTTCTCCGCGAAGGCGACGAGCGTGCTCGGCTCGGGGTGCGGGCTGTGAAGATCGAAGATCGTTTTCGTCATGCTCAGAGATTTTCCATGATGCGTGCTGCGAATGTCCTATGCTCCTCCTCCGGCCACGGCTCGGCCTTGCCGAAGCCCCAGACCGGGCCCGGCCAGTTCGGATCGCCTTCGCGGCGGGCGATGACATGCACGTGAAGCTGCCGGACGATGTTGCCGAGCGCGCCGATATTGATCTTTTCGGCGCCGGTCGCCTTCTTCAGGCCCGCCGCCACCAGATTGGTCTCGAAGGTCAGCATCGCCTGGTCGAGCGGAGTCAGTTCGAAGACCTCCTTTATGTCGGCGCGCTGGGGTACGAGGATCAGCCAAGGCCAGCGCCGATCGTTCATCAGCCGCATCTGGCACAGCCCGAGCGTGCCGATCGGGATGCCGTCGCGCTCAAGTCGCTCGTCAAGCGTGAAGGTCGTCAAGAAATTCTCCTCGGCATCAAACGGATTCGCTTTGTTTTGCATATCGATACCAGTTTTTTGAAGGCTTGGCTTGCATTTGCTGCGGATATTGCCGATATGAAAGCCGGGAGGTTGGTGGTGGACGAGCCACTCGCCAACCGGGTCAGGTCCGGAAGGAAGCAGCCCTAACGAGCCCCGGCACGGGTCATCGTGCCAGCCTCCCACCTTCTCCGTCCTGTCGGGACACCACCTTCTTCGTCCCTGTCGGGGCACCACTTTCTTTGTCCCTGTCGGGGCAAGAGTTCGAACAGCGGCAGGGTCGATGAGCGACGAAGCGCCCACTTCATCCCCGATTTTACCCGTCGAGAAACCGGCCGCCTACCGTGTTCTGGCGCGCAAATACCGCCCCAAGGACTTCTCCGACCTGATGGTCGGCCAGGAGCCGATGGTGCGCACGCTCACCAACGCCTTCGAAACCGGCCGCATCGCCCAGGCCTACATGCTGACCGGCGTTCGCGGCGTCGGCAAGACGACGACGGCGCGTATCCTGGCACGGGCGCTGAACTACAAGACCGCCGAGATCGACAAGCCCACCATCGACCTGCGCGTCCCCGGCGAACATTGCCAGGCGATCATGGACGGCCGCCATGTCGACGTGATCGAGATGGACGCCGCCTCGCATACCGGGATCGACGATATCCGCGAGATCATCGAGCAGGTACGCTATCGGCCGGTCTCCGCGCGCTACAAGGTCTATATCATCGACGAAGTGCACATGCTCTCGACGCAGGCCTTCAATGGCCTGCTGAAGACGCTCGAAGAGCCGCCGGAGCATGTGAAGTTCATTTTCGCCACGACCGAAATCCGCAAGGTTCCGATTACCGTCCTGTCGCGCTGCCAGCGCTTCGATCTCCGGCGCATCAGCGCTTCCGATCTGGTCGGCCTCTTCTCCACCATTCTCGGCAAGGAGGGCGTGCCCTTCGATCCGGAGGCGCTGGCGATGGTGGCGCGGGCAGCGGAAGGCTCGGCGCGCGACGGCCTGTCGCTGCTCGATCAGGCGATCGCCCATGGCGGCGGTTCGGTCGAGATCGAAACCGTGCGCTCGATGCTCGGCCTTGCCGATCGGGCGCGGATCGTCGACCTGTTCGAGCATGTCATCAAGGGCGATGTCGCCGGCGCGCTCGACGAGTTCGCCGCGCAATACGAAGCCGGCGCCAATCCGACCGTGGTCCTCACCGACCTTGCCGACTTCACCCACCTCGTGACAAGGCTGAAATATGTGCCGGACGCGGTCAACGACCAGTCGCTGAGCGAGATCGAGCGCACGCGCGGGGCCGAATTCGCCGGCAGCGTTGCCGTGACGACGCTTTCGCGCGTCTGGCAGATGTTGCTCAAGGGCATTCCCGAGGCGGAGAGCTCTGCGCGCCCCGCAGGTGCTGCCGAGATGGTGCTGATCAGGCTCGCCCATGCCGCCCATCTGCCTTCGCCCGAAGAGGCCGCGCGGCGGCTTCTCGATCTTTCGGGCGGCGAAGGCGGCGGTCGCCCGGCCCCGAACGGCGGTGGTGGCGGCGGCGGTGCGCAGGCGCCTGCAGGCACCCCCGTCGAGGCTCGCGCCGTGGAGACGGCAGTCTCGCGTCCAAGCGGTAATGGCGCGACCATGCTGCGCGCCGTGCCGAGCTCCGCGCCGCCCCAGCCGATCAGTGTCGGCCGCATCGAAGAGCGCACGGTCGCGAGCGCCGCTGCGAAACCCGAACCGAAGGTTCCCGTCAATTCCATCGGCGACATCGCTGATCTCTGCGCCAAGAATCGCGACATCAAGCTGAAGACGATGGTGCGCGGTTTCCTGAGGCTCGTGCATATCGAACCCGGCCGGCTCGACGTCAATCTGCCCGAAGACGCACCGAAGACGCTGCTGAACGAACTCGCCGTCAAGCTCAAGGAATGGACGGGTATCCATTGGGTCGTGAGCTACAGTCGGGAGCAGGGCGAGCCGACCCTTGTCGAGGCAGAGCAGCGCGCGCAGGAGCAGCGCGTCAACGATGCGCGCCAGGACCCGGACGTCGCTGCCATTCTTGCGCGCTTTCCCGGGGCCAGGATCACCGACGTGCGCATCCGCGCGGCGGAAGAGGAGCTCGAGAGCCTCGCTCCGGCCGCGGCCGAATCCGAGGACGGCGACATCGTCCCGGACGACGACATCGAGTAGCCGCGTCGTACAGACGCGGCGCTTCAGAGCATTTCCAGGAAAAATGTGTAACGGTTTTCCGTCCGGAAGTGCATAGGGACAAAGAATACCAGAGAACAGGAGACGACGATGCGCGACATCATGGGCATGATGGGCAAGGTCAAGGAAATGCAGGCCAAGATGGAGAAGATGCAGGCGGAGATCGCCGCGCTCGAAATCGACGGCACCTCCGGCGGCGGGCTCGTCACCGTCCGTCTCGACGGCAAGGGCCACATGAAGAGCCTGAAGGTCGATCCCTCGCTCTTCAAGGAAGACGATGTCGAGATCCTCGAAGACCTGATCGTCGCGGCCCATAAGGATGCCAAGGACAAGGCCGAGGCGGTGCAGGCGGAAAAGACCCGCGAACTGACGGCCGGGCTGCCGATTCCTCCGGGCATGAAGCTGCCGTTCTGATCCTCGGCCCGCAGAGGCTGGCGCCAGCCGGGATGCGTGCTATCTTGCGGACCGTTTTCCGGAGGAGGGAATGACATGACCGTCGCATCGCTGCTCGTCTTTGCCGGGGCGCTGCTGATTGCCGCCGGGTCGCCGGGGCCGAGCATTGCCGCGCTTGTCGCCCGGGTGCTGTCCAAGGGTGCGCGCGACGTCTTGCCTTTCCTCTCGGCCATGTGGATCGGCGAGGCGATATGGCTTTCCTTTGCGGTTGCCGGTCTCGCGGCGATCGCCGAGACGTTCCATTGGATGTTCGTCGCAATCAAATGGGCGGGCGTCGCCTATCTCCTCTTCCTCGCCTGGAAGATGTGGTCGGCTGAGCCACAAATGCCGGGCGAAAGCCTGCCGGAGTCGCGATCGGCATCGAAGATGTTCTTCGCCGGGCTGACGGTTACGCTCGGCAATCCCAAGATCATGATGTTCTATGTGGCGCTGCTGCCCTCGATCATCGATCTCGGCTCGGTCGGCCTCTTCGGCTGGGCCGAGCTCGTCGCCACCATGTTCGTCGTCCTCGTCGTCATCGATCTCGCCTGGGTGCTGATGGCCGCAAAGGCACGGCAGTTTCTCAAGAGCCGCCGTGCAGTCAGGATCGTCAACCGTGCCAGTGCGGGCACGATGGCCGGCGCGGCGGTGGCTATCGCCACCCGCTAAACGCTACGATTCCGATTGGCGGCGATAGACGGTTGGTCTAAAAGCCGGGCATGGCAAAGCGAGTCACCGGTCCGGAAATCGAGAAACTCATCCAGCTCCTGGCGAAAGTCCCGGGCCTCGGGCCCCGTTCCGCCCGCCGCGCGGCGCTGCATCTCGTCAAGAAGAAGGAGCAGTTGCTCGGCCCCCTTGCCGAGGCTATGGGCGAAGCCCATCGTAAGGTCAAGATCTGCTCCTGCTGCGGCAATGTCGACACCATCGACCCCTGCACGGTCTGCACCGACGAACGGCGCGACCAGGCGGTGATCATCGTGGTCGAGGACGTCGCCGATCTTTGGGCGCTGGAGCGCGCCGGCGCCATGAATGCCGCCTATCACGTGCTCGGCGGCACGCTGTCGCCGCTCGACGGCATCGGGCCTGAGGATCTGAACATAAGGGGCCTCATCGACCGCGTCGCCAAGGGTGGCGTGCGCGAGCTGATCATCGCCGTCAACGCGACCGTCGAGGGCCAGACGACGGCGCACTACATCACCGATCAACTCGAAGGCATGGAGGTGAGAATCACGCGCCTCGCCCATGGCGTGCCCGTCGGCGGCGAGCTCGACTATCTCGACGAGGGAACGCTGGCCGCCGCGCTTAGGGCGAGAACGGTGATTTGAGCATTCGCCTCCGCAGCTTCAGTTTCAAGGAAAAGAGATGCTGAGATTCCTTTCCGTTCTGCTCCTGGCCTGCCTGTCTTTCGCCACCTTCTCCTTCGCCGCTTCCAAGGCCGACGTCGAAACGCAGTTCCGGCAGTGGCTTCGAAACGATTTCTGGCCGGAGGCGAAGAAGGCCGGCATATCGAACGCGGCCTTCGAAGCAGCCTTCAAGGGCGTCAGGCTCGACTGGGATCTGCCCGACCTCGCGCCGCCCGGCTTCCCGAAACCGAAGCAGCGCAAGCAGAGCCAGGCCGAGTTTTCCTCTCCCGGGTCCTATTTCTCGGAAAAGCGCCTGCAGGGTCTTGCTGCGACGGGCCGCAGCCTCGCCTCCGCCCACGCCTCGACCTTGAAGCGGATCGAGCGGACCTATGGTGTTCCCGGTCAGATCGTCCTTGCCATATGGGGCAAGGAATCCGGCTTCGGTCGGGCGAAGATCCCGCATCCGATCATGGATGTGCTGGCGACCAAGGCTTTCATGTCGACCCGGCCGGAGCTTTTCCGGCGCGAACTGATCGCGGCGCTGCACATTCTCGACAGCGGTGACGTCAAGGAGGCGCAGATGCGCGGCTCCTGGGCGGGTGCCATGGGCCAGCCGCAGTTCCTGCCTTCGAGCTTTCTGAAATATGCGGTCGATTTCGACGGGGACGGACGCCGCGACATCTGGAATTCCGTGCCGGACAGCCTCGCTTCGATTGCCAATTATCTGGCGCAGAAGGGCTGGCAGAGCGGGCGCGACTGGGGTTTCGAGGTTGCGATCCCCTCGGGCGTCTCCTGCGCCCAGGAGGGCCCGGACCTTGCCCGCCCGATCGCCGAATGGGCCGGCATGGGGATCGGCCGCATTTCGGGCAAGGCCTTCCCGGCAGCAGAACGTGCCGCCGCAGGCATGATGCTCGTCCCGGCGGGGACCCATGGACCGCAATTCATCGTCACGCCGAATTTCTACGTGATCAAGGAATACAACAATTCCGATCTCTACGCGCTTTACATCGGCAAT
>Ga0209281_1000997_pt1 | contig 22370 bp, 20 predicted proteins | sample MedtruBG_FD_187514 | JGI IMG/M metagenome (GOLD analysis project Ga0209281, IMG submission 187514) | Root nodule microbial communities of legume samples collected from California, USA - Medicago truncatula BG (SPAdes) (version 2) | ecosystem: Host-associated > Plants > Roots > Nodule | place... | reverse complement strand
CGGTTACCAGCGCCCCACCAGACCCGGTGACATCCCCCCCCGGATCATGGACGACTGGGGGCAGTAATCATGCCGGGTCTGGCTGGCTAACACCCCCAGTATAAGGGGGACGAATAAAGTAACGGGGGGGCATACAGTGGATACTGTATAGCATCGATTAGTGAAGAGAAAAAGGCCTTTTTTATGTAATATCAGAAGGGCGATTATACTGATGATGACTTAAATGATGCCGCATTTCATTTTTCCCCGGATCTCCTACCGTACAGTTTCATCCAGGTTTTACGCTGGCGGACTGTTGTCGTGTTCAGTCAGGATTATTGGGGGGCGTATGGCAGTTGTTAAACCATTTCCTTCTGAAAAAAACTATGCACGATGTTATCGTTATTAAACAGGCAATCATTGCAATGATATAACCAACTTTGAGGAGCAGTGTTGTGGCACTTCTGAAATTTTCGGCAAGGGTCGGGATAATATGCAGCACATAAATAAAAATCACTGCCCAAAAAATGGATCTAATGCTGTCACATTTTTTATACATTAAGGTTAGTTTGTTCTTTGCCATAAATCTTATCCGCCAGGTATTTTCAATTTTGCCGCTCTTTCAACACAGATGAGGCCGAATCTGAATTGTCTGAGAGATTGACGTTTACTACATGATCCCAGCTGTCTGTTACGTTATCCCAGTCACAGATTATAACCTCAGAATCATCGTTACATTGTGGTTCTACGTTACTGTTATACCGACCAGTGCACCCGCTGAGAAGTAGCGCATGTACGAGTAAGATAAATATTTTTCTCATATACGATTGAAATCAAAAGCATCTCATTTCAGAAGCTGCTGTTTCTTTGTAGATTGAAAACGGGGAAAAATTTTATGAACGAAGTCAGCATTTTTTCCCGCTATACCAGAGTTGAGATGTGCAATAAAAATGTCATGCATGTATCTCAATAAGTGATCAGCATGCTACTTTTCCTGATGAGAGTACGAATATACCGGGATTCATAATATTGAATCTGAGCATCAATAAAACTTGGTGCTTATCATGCGTTGTTTCGCAGACGGTGACGAATTAGTCAGGCTCACTTTACGCAGAGTATGATAATCCATCAAGTCACAGGCCAGATAACCAGGAACATTCTCGGACCGTATTGGACTGGCTCCGCGAGCATTTGCCTTAACCAGAAACTACATGGCTGGAGCCACAAGGAATTGCCCCGGTTCGACTGGAGACCCTGCTGGGGATGAAAATCCGCCAGCCTGTTTATCCCGGCCCCCCCCTTATCTCATTTTTTGGCGTTACATACCAGGCGACATAAAAGGAGCCGCCATATCTCTCTTCAAATCAGAAAGATGGGAAGCAAGTCAAACATAGGTACACACGATCTTGCCGGAAGTCGCATGGTCTGCGACATGAACATCAATGTAGATTTTGCGAGTAGTTAAGAATTATCTTAATTTTTATCTGATATTAAGAAATATTCATCCTTTTCATGTTTATATTGAAAATATCGTATTTTTGAACCTGATAATCAGGCTTGACAAAAGCACGATATATCGCGTTTTTGAGCTGGAAACGTTTGCGTCATGGGGGATGGGAGGACATCAATTTCGTGAAAAACCCTCCCGGAAAGATTACCGGCATTACTTTTTGTTGTGAGCTGCCCTGATCCCGGCATTTATCATGCCGTGATGGAGGGATAAACGTGGGGTCCGGTGACAAAATTCGTAACCAGTGCGTGACGTAAATGTCGATCCCCTGAATTATAAAACAGGCTGGGTACCTGCAAGAGTATATCTCAAACGGAAAAGAGTGGGCGCTGTACAACAAGAGCGGGCGGCTGACAATAGAAGTAAATGAATAGTATAGCGATTTCACTTTGTGTTTGATGCGTTGGCCGATGTCCCTGGCTATTCCTTGCCTGATGGAGGAATATCCCAAAAATACAGACTGCCAGGCGGGTGAAGCACTTTTTTTCGACGGAGTTCTTCGCTTTGAGCTTATGTCTGTGCGTGAATCATTGCGGGCGACGGATTTGCCGTCCTGGACGAGATTACCGTGGGTTGACATTGCTGCTGTAAATGCGGGCGTAGAGAAAAGACCAGAAATACTCAGATTACTGATTGTAATGTTTTTTTAATTATGTCGCTGAGGAGCGCACTCAAACGCGATGTATGATACCACGTGTAAGTGCAGATAACTGAACAATCAGGATGTATCTGATAGTGGATTTTCAGCGATGTAATAGATTTTTGCTCTTAAGGGCATAAAAACAATAAGGTAATTACCCGAATGATTAGATAATGCTTTATCATATAGAATAGTCCTAATTTATAACAGTGGGTAGTATGAGATATCTAGTTGATGCAAAAGTAATTGTTAACAGCAATGGATTAACCACTCCGGGTCTGAATGAAACAGAAATGCCGCTTTCGCCTGTCCCGTTACGCCTACTGAACTACCTTATCAGCCATAATGAGCAACTCGTTACAAGGGAAGAGTTGTACCAGCACATATGGGAATCACACGGGTTAATCCCCTCTGGACCGGGTCTGGCAAAGCAAATCAGCTATCTCAGAAAATGTCTTTCCGATTATGGATTATCCAGCGAAATTATATTGACGAAGCCCAAGCAGGGTATTGTCTTTTCTGCATCTGTGGAGGTCCTGGAGGACAGTGAGTACACACCTGAACCTGTCGCTCAAAAGCGAACGTTCGTATCGAAAACGCGAGTTCTTGTTGCTTCTGGTGTAGTTTTACTCATCTTTTCACTTTTTTTTATAGGCCGTGAATACATTGATCGTAAGGACAATCAGCCTCTTGCTGCCGGGAGTGTCGAGGGATGCAATATTTACACATGGGATGATAATAGATCGGCACAAATTATTTCATACTATTTAATGAAAGCCAGAGAGTTTATTAAAAAAAATGGAATAAAATGTAATCAGGGAGATGAGATAGTTGTGCAAATACAACAGCCAGAATTTGAATCGCAAATGAATGTTTATGAATCCAAACAATTTTTTGCACATTGTAGCGTTATGAAACAGGATTATGTTTGCAATAACACCTATTACTCGGCAGGTAAAAAATGAAAATTAAGGTTATCTATTATATCATATCTGCTTTTATCGTTTTATTTATATCTGTTTTTTTTATTCACCAGGATCAGAACTCGAGATTGCATTGTCGCGGGCAGGTCCATTTCGTTTTTGGAGATAATGAGACTCTTCCTGAGTTTAAGGGGGTTTATACATTTTTTTTCGATAAAAATAATGAATTTTTATCTGTAAATGGACTTTTTATTGATACTGATAAAACTTTTGCAGTACAAAAAGTGTTCAGGGTGAATACCGAGATGACAGAAGGATTTTCTGATGATTTTTATGAATTAAAAACAAAATCAATTACGTCTCTTACAGGAGATAATTTGCCTGAAAATTTAGCTTTACGTTATATTTTAGGGCCCGTTTCTGTGATCTCAATAAGAAAGAATACCCGCAATTCTTATGTGATAAAAAATCTATATTCTCCTGTGTTCATTTGTCACAGTATTAACGCTGAGGAGCATTAATTGTATCCTGTGTCCACAGGATGGATGATTTTTCTGTGGTGTCGACTTTACGGCATGAACTGTCAGCTTTTATTGCGAATGTTTTTCATTTTATAAAGTGTTCCCTACCGTGGTCCCACCGGGCTATCGGCTTGATTTTCTTTCACAGGGATGCCATGTGATAAACAGTATTTCAGGACTAATGGGGTATACGGTGGGCACTTCTCAGCAATACGAGGCATCTGGGCAATCGCTATTGAGCTTAGGGCCCCACCCCCTGACACTGTTGTGCCTCAGACAGTCGAAGCCTGTTTGGGACACGAATGCGTTCGTGTACTGTGCTGGTGATCTGGTTAACCAGGTTGATCCGTAAGGGCATTTCAGCCTGGGTCAGGGAATGGGCTAGCAGAGAGTGCACTCACTATCGCGGCGGAGGAGGCCGTTCTGCCAGTGGTTCTGGCCCTGGTGGTCAATATGGCAGGGTTGTGGCTGTCAGGGTGAGTGTTGAGCTAGTCAGGCAGGCAATTCCTTTTTGATGATCGCCGCGTTCGAAAAAACGATAGCCGATCATACGATTACCACACGTGAACGATGCTTCACGTTGTCGCGTAACCGAAATGCGGTCGGGGGGCCCATACGAGCACGCAGTGGATGATTGCCGATATGTACCGCCTGACAAAAAGTGTCGACTACCCTATCAGAGACATTGTTAGTTTCCAGTACAAAGCCGTCTCAGGCATTGAATATTTCTGTGATGCCATGTCCCGCTGGATAAAAATAGACAGGATTGTGAATGATGAACTCCTTCGTCAGCGTGATTCAGGCTTCATAAATGGGAGTGAGACGTTGTTTGTCTGTTTTTTTAGTACAGCTGCTGTAAAAATGATACGCCGTGTTCTGAAGGTCATGGCTGGCGGAGGCAATATGGGGTTTCGTATCGAGTTAGCTGCGCGAGTGCCCTTTGGCACTCCTTCGCTCGCTGTGGAAGCTTTAGACCTTGTGCCGGATCCGTCATAAGAAAGGGCAGGAAATGTGTATTTTCGTTTGTGGGCCCCGGAGGGTACCGGCCAGCCCATACCGGGCAACGGTGTTTCCCGCCTTGTCATGTATATCTTATTGTAAAAATGGATATTTTGGGCGCTCACACCCTCTTTGCCTTAAGCTTTCTCTTTTAATATGTGACTCCGGTATCGCTTGCCCCTTGTAGAGATTTTTGAAAGTGCGCATATCGCAGGCTTTCACCGGGATTGTGCCCAGGTTGGCAGGAAGAAAACCACCAACGTGTTGATGTGACGCTAAGACCCATAATGGGGTGACCAAATCTGTCATGCATACCAGCATTAATTATCTGATACCGACCGGGCGTCTGCACAGAACATAAAACACCCCGCTTTTTACGTCATTCAGTCTCGAAGATGAGACTCGCTTTACCAGACAAAACCAGACTGAGAACATGAAGCGCGCCAGTGTGGTCTTGCTGGTAAGTGAGTGCATTGGTAGTGTCTGACACAGACGAGGTCACGTACAAAAATGGACTCTATGAAATTAACGTCATTTTATTTGACTTAATGCGCTGTGTGAGCAGTGCAGCATCACAATCAATGGACTTTTCTATTATTTTTGCGCATTTTTCCCCATCTCTATGGTACAACGCATTGAGCAGGTTTTTGTAGTGATGGTGTATCTGTGTCTCGCCATTATCTGAGCAAATATAGTTAAAGCTGGGGCCCGTGCGCACCCAAAGTTGTTCAATCATGGTGAGGAGTGTTGGCATTCTCGCGTAATCATACAACTGGAAACGGAACGCAAAGTTGGCCTGCAGGGATTGTTCGGTATTACCCGCTGTACAGGCATCCCGTAATGCGATGTAAGACTGATGAAGCGTGGCCAGTTCGCTGGGTGTGATGGAGTAGGCTGCTTCTCTCACCGCCATCATTTCAAGATTTTTACGTACAGCAGTGATTTCCTTGTATTTTGTGAGCGTCATCTCGGGTACCAAAAAGGCCTGTGCGGGCAGGGCGACCAGTGCACCCGATGATACCAGCTGGAGCAGGGCTTCCCGTACTGGCGTAATACTTATACCCAAGTGCTCTGCGATGTTTCTGGTGACCAGACGCTCACCGGGTTTCAGTATGCCGACCATGAGAAAATTCTTTATCCGCTGCTCAACTTGCGCAGCAAGATTTAGTCTGGGTATTTTACCCATATTAAGTTTTTCTATCTGAAACTGCATCTAACTACCTTACTGATGTCGTTGCATAACTTATGTATGCAGTGATGAGGTGGAATGAATATATGCTGTATATAACCTTTCTCAGACGTGCTGAGATAATACTTGATAAATATATCATTCTCTCTTCTGTATTTCAGACACCACGTATCTTCCTTTTAAAAATGAGCCAAGTATATATTGTCCAAGCAACTTGAGATTGATTGAAGTACATAGGGAAACATCATATTAGCTGTGCAGACCATAAAAATGGTGTTTACCCCATACCCTATGTTTTCCTGAAATAGCCCGGATAGATTTTTTACTCCAGGGACGTCTCAGGGTGAATTATCAGAATATTTCACACTGCCATTCCCCCCTCCTCGTACCCGGTTGCAGAATACAGGTTGTTGTGTGGAAACGATGCATATTTACTGGATGTCGATACCCATCATGCCCGATGAACGAAGAGCCTCTTCCGCAAGGGAGGCCGCGTGGAAGTTGTCGGATCTTAAACAATGAAATATAGCGCTAAATCACAGAGGCACTGATCGCCTGATCTGGCCGCTTTCAAATCCATCAATATCAGCAGTAATGAACCACTGTAAAATATACCCCCTCTGCATATCTCTCCACGATTTCAAATAAAAAATAGGATTATTCCTGCATTCTGACGCGGCGCATTTTTTCCATTTTAGGTCCGGGGCTGAAAAAGCGCGGCCATGAAATGAATGATGAGGGATATATTAAAATAAACGTCAGTTTAAATTTTTACATGAAGATTTATGTCATCCCAAAGCACGCAGTATGGCGCACAGATGTGGAAGTGTGGCGCCCGTTAATGAATGCAGGGATAATGACTGCGAACGCTCTGCCATTGATTTTTCAATATCACGGGGAAGGGGTTTGGCTTCAACATTGGCCGACTTGCTGTTCCCTGGGCTCGAAGCCGGTATAGGATCTATATTTTTCAGGCAAGATCGTGCTGGAGGTACTTATTCCGGTTTCAGAGGTAACGTGTAGACAGTTTCTATAGACACTGTCGGCCCTTTAGTTTTTAGCGTTCTGAGGTGATGGCCTCGCTGCTAACAAGATGGTTAAACCAGTTGCACATCACCTGGTCATCGACATATGTTCCTGTTTTATCCACTTTGTCCCGTATTGTCGTGAAATTTGTTATGGATCCCCCTTTGTCGTAACCAGAGCGATGTGGTGTGTGATCTTACGCAGCAATAGTGGACATGCGACTGAGCGAGTAAACTTTCAACAGAGGTAGCTCACATGACAAAGTCCGTATCAACCATAAAAAGCCCCGAAAGCAGCACACGCTTGAGTTCCGCGACGAAGCGCTGAAACTTGCGTAGCACATTGGCATCGCTGTTGCTGCCCATGAGCTCAGTCTTTATGAATCCTGGCTATGCCTGACGTAGTAAGCAGCAGAATCAGGCAGCGTCTTCTGAGTGCGAGAGCGAACAGGCGGCTGATTTTGCTAACCTCAAACATCAGCTGGCTGAGAAAGACGAGGATCTGACCATTCTCCAAAATCCAAAAAGTCACGATATACTTCACGAAGCGCCTGAAGTGAAGTCTGTCTTAACTGAACAACACCAGGCTGAATTCAGCATTAAAGCCATGTGCCGGGTACTGCGTGTGGCGCGCAGTGACAGGTATGTCTGGCGAAACCGGCATAGAGTCATCGTTCCTGCCAGTGCTTCCGGCAGGGGCGACAGCATCGACAGTAACGCCTTCGTTATGGCGAAGCAGCGCTACGGCGCATCTCGGGTGTGATGTGAAGGGGCGCTGCCAGCAGGGGACCTCAGTCTGGTCCATCATATTAACCGCAACGGATGCCTGACTGATTAATCAGCGCGTGACCTGAACGTCGCCAGATTGGTAATGAAACATCTCACACAAGCTCAAAGCAGGACCGAACAGGACGTTTTCCTGCTATGAAAATGAAGGTGGTTTCATTTTTAAATATATTCAGAGTGTGAATAATTGCTATCACAAGGAAAAATTTTTATTGTCAAAGACCCATATCGCACACAGATTCTTATCTGTACAATGTCATTGTCGATCCTGTCATTCAATTTCGGATTTTTATTCAACGTATAATATATTTAATAGAATGCTCCTGGTTTTAGTTATGTATTCTTGTGATAGAAAATAGCATGAGATAATCTGCTTTTCGACATGGGTTTCTCGTTTTATACGTAGAATCTTGCTGAGGTTGACTAACTTATTTGCACCATCGGATTAGATGGTGCTTTTTTATTTCATGCTGTCTCACTACTGATTGTGTCAAAAGGTATTATTTTCTGTCAGCACAATGGCTTCAATAAATATCTTCATCCATGAAATGTGGACGGCAGATTTTTATTATACTGTGGTTTCTGTTCTGGTGTTTTGCCTGTCTGCTGATCACGAAGACAGTCCTATCGTGAGGACATGTATGGTGAGGCTGTATCTCAACACTGTCTTTCTGGCGGTGTCAAACTATCACATTAATTTTATTTTGATGTGCAGAGTGGAAAACGTTTTTGTGCTTTCTTCTAACGCATTGTGTATTCAAGGAAACTCATGATAGAGTGCAAAATACATTTAAATAACGACACTTTTAAAATGCCACATAACCAAATGGGGCTTTTCCTGCGACTTTTTAAATATCACGACATGACTGTTGCAACGCTTAAGCTCACCAGTTCTTCATGATTCAAACTAAGATAAGCAAACATCCAGTGGCTTAGTATTCACATTAAATTACTTTCAATGTGAGATTGTTATGGAAGCAAATGGGATTGATTCGAAGCAACCCCCAACCTTCCGGTTATCCTTGTAGCAATATCACCAGTGTTTTACTTGATTACGAATCTGGTAGCACCGTATGCATTCCTGTTGGTTTTTCTGGCGATGACGTGCATCCTTGCTCAGGATCGGAAGAATCCTCATGAGGCAGGCTATGCCTCTCTATCATGCTAGTTTATCGTTTTATACCCTCTTTATCTGTGGCAGAGAGCAAGCGGCTTTAATGGGGAATAAAATACTTCTGGATCTGGTTGGTACTATTTACCTTACCGATTTTTGCCATCACTTTATGTAGATACGCGGAACGAAAAGATGCGCTAGAAATCACATCCTGTTCTCTGGTCACTAAAATTTTCGTTTAAGAGGAGCCCGGCCTTAATGCATATTGCATTAAGGCCGCTACAGATTCCGATATACCGATGTTTTCCACAAGACTACTGCAACTCTTGATAATGGTGTTGATATAAAAATCACGATTGAATAGAAAGGGGCCATGATATACGTCAGAGCCCCCGAACTCACCATTAGCAGCCAGAGCAGGCTGAGGCATTCCTTCTTTACGCAGGGATGTTTATCGGCGAGCACAATTACCATAAACCTGCGCCCATCAGGTCTGACCTCACGAATGGCATCATTGAAGCTCAGCCCAGCTTGTCGAAATACTCACTGCCGTTACCGAGAAGAGGTAGCACATTCAGATCCTGGAAGAATGAGGATGCCCCGCAAACTGAGAAGACCAACCTCAGTCTTGTCTGACTGAACACTATCGGGCAGTTTTCGCGTGTGCTCCGGGTTGCGTAACCGAACCGCTGAAGACGTCTCTCATTGCCGGATGGTTGTTAACCGAAATGATCACCTTACCCTGCATGGCAGAACTCAGCGTCTGTCCAGTCATTTGCTGATACTGCCCAATGCCGAAGGGAATACCATACCTCGCCGTATTCTGGTAAGGCGGATCAAGTTAGTTGTGTGGCGTGCCGGATTCTCCGTCCGGCGTGGTCGTGTTTGTGGGTGCCGATTTTGACGCTGTAAATGGTGCCGCTGGCGTGGTTGATATTGCCGATAATTGTGGCTGTTGAACCCTGATCATTGTCCCCGCCCACAGACATGCCGCTCTGGCCAGTCAGTGGCCTCTGCACGGTGACCTTCAGAGTCGCGGTCACCTCCGGGGTTTTCACCATCATGCTGTCTGACGCCTTAATCACGGCTTTTTTGCATTTCAGGTGCCACTCATTGCAGGTAGTCTCGAGGATTGTGCCTTTCTTCAGGATAAAGGAGGCCCGTTCATCGGCGTAGATGGCCATCGCCCCTTCAGGTAGCACGGTGATGATGCCGTAGTGCTGAAACCGCTCCACATCCAGAAAGGTTTCCGGGGCCATACCCTCAAGCGGGGTGGTCTGCACGCCCTCTTCAGGAGTTATGCGCGTAGTTTTGTCCGGAATGGGCGAGGGATAGCGCTAAGGGCCGCCGTAGGCGGTAAAATCCATCAGTGTATATCCTGCAAGGTATTCCACAGCAGCAGCTTACCGTTAGCCTTGAGTTTACGGCGTGAGCGCGGGGGACGTATCAGCTATCCAGCTGCAGCGTGAGTACGGTCATGATAAGCTGTCTGCTTCCGCCAGCAGGGCCTTAATATTGCTGAGCATCGTCAGTCGCTCGGCGAACTCTTCCCAGTCTGACTGGCCAGTATATCGCGGTAGGTTTCATCGTTCCATCTGAGGCCGGTTTTACCGGTGTGGGTGAGGCGGATCAGATTACGTCTCATGGAAATGGTCTCAAATGAGGGAGGAAAAGCGGAAGTGACCGTAATAAAAGAACCCGTACGAGGACGGGGCTTTGAGCCAGTTCAGTGTTCAGTATTAACGATCAAATTGGATTACATGGCAATTATAAAGTCCATGCTCACTTTTTTCGACCGTCATTCACCCAGACGATCCCCCAAATGATCACAAGGATGTACATAATCATGATGCGATGTTCCATATCGTATCCTTCCAACAAATCAGGGACCTGCTAGCACCGCTAGCAGGTCAGAACGTATCAGCCGAGACTCATGCCGGAGGGCGTCATCATTACCTCTACAGACAAAACAACTGCCGCCAGAGTTTTCACGATACGCACCTTCAGTTCGAACAACTCCGGAACAGCCCACTAACGCGCCCGGAGCGCGAAGGCCAGCATCAGAGCAGTAGACAGTAACAACGTGACAGTAAATATAACGATGGCGAGTATTTTCATTAAATGCTCGTTTTCAGTTGTCGCTTAACCATACAGGAATCAAACCAATGATTAGCGAAACAGATACAATTGCAACACAGAGACACAACAAAAACAGATATAAGAAAAACATAGCAACACCAATGGTAAGAAAATGATGATTATCTTCTCTCGAGTAAAATCACGTTTTCGTAAACGACCACATAAAGAAATATCCTAAACACGACATATCGTACATATATGTGATGCAGGGAAAATTTTCGATAACCCAAGGGCCCGCATGATGGCGGGATTTTGGGTTATTTTGATGCGCAAGGTTACTCAGTGTGATCAGATTTTAATGTGATTTTACATTCGGTTATGAATTCATTTGTTGCTTTTGTTACCCCCCGAACGCCGAATTTTTCCTCCATATTTTCGCTCATCCCACGAAATCCAACGATCACATCTGCATCTGCGCTGTGAAGCTGGTAGATAAGATGGTTAATGCCACTGGTCTCATCCTCGTCGCCCTTTGTAGACATCTGTACATAGGAGTAATTATCGCGAGTTTGCCATAATACACCCGTCACCTTGACTGGCTGCCCACCATCAATTCTAAAAGATAACACCCCCACATCGGGTGAAAGCTGAAATGGTTTACCATTTGTACCAAATTCAACTTTAACCTCTTCTGGGGTGCATACCAAGATCAAAGTGTTGGGGCCATGAGAAGTTTTGATTTTGACACTTTTCGCATCTGAAAAAGCGTCATCCGTAACGCTTACATTCCAGTCGCTTGAAGGAGTTCTTAACCAGGAGTAAAAACCAATAATTAAGAGCAAAACTAGCAATCTTATTTTATTTATGTATTTTTTCATCAATCAGCAACTCCTTGGCGTCACTTATAATTTGAGCCCATAAATCATCATTTGATTGCTTATCGATAGATTCATGTGATTTAGATCTTGTAACTGCAGGAGATGCGCTATCTACAAACCAAACCAGCACCCCTATACCAGCAGTCGCGGCAATTAAACGGAGAATGTAATAAATTTGTTCATAAATATTTTTGGCATTAAGATCCATATAAAACCAGGCAGCATAGGCTACGATGAGTGCTGCAATTGTTTTTTCCCCTCTCTGCCGCAGCATTAACATATTGAACCTCCAGTAATAAAACTAATTCTCAGGACGAGGTTTGTTAGTGCCCGCACTTTAATCAACGCTGGAATAAAGGTCACTATGAATGGCCTGCAACTTCATAATTATTGATTTAACGCAACAGTTATCAGGAGAAATATCTGAAAAGTTGAATGGCCTGTCAACAAAATAAAAGCCCCACAGTCCGGGCATTGAGATTTTTTTGCGTATGACGCTGGTGAACGAAGAGACTAAATTTTACCCAAAAGTTTTTCTGGTATCCACGCGGGTACCGGCACCGAAAGCCACTGAATGATATCCGGCAGCCCAGCATTTTACGGGTCGTAAATTTCCCCGTTATTAGAAGCACACCACAGAATGTGATAGTCGTAACCGTCGTGGGCCACTCCGGCCTCGCAGTCTGAAAGGGGGACTCCCCGGTTCGCCAGCGGGTATCTTCGCTAATATCCTGCGAGGCAGCCATCCCAATCTTTCCGCCCAGAATATCCGTTCCCGCACTGAAGGGCGGCTCCTTTCCATCGCAAAAATCAAAGACGAACGCCATTTTACCCATCGCTATTCCCCCTCCGGTTTTATGTCTACCCGGTATGCCGCAGGGACAGTCTCCCGGAGCACTGCCTTCACTTCTGCAACCTGTTCAGGTGGCACTACAATAATCCCGGTGTAAATGCCTGTTGGCCTGGTGTCCCAGTGAAAACATTCGATGAGCTCTCGTAAGACGTATGCCCAATGGACGCCATGCTGGACAGTGAACCTGGCGTATTCCACAAGATCAATGTCGTGGGCATTAGTATCATACTGTGCCATAACGCTTACTCCTCCCATTTGTTACCGTGCTTTCATGTGTCCATCACACCGTTGATCTCGGGCGCCATCACCTTCAATTTGCCAGCCCACTGTTCCATGGCGGTCTCTGGCCGACCTTCTCTGGTCGGAACATTTCATGCGGCTCAGCGGCTGTGCGGCCGGTTATTATGATGCTCAACCAGGTGCTCAATCTCTTCGGTCCGCTGTTCCCATGTGGGCTCCTTGCGCAATGCCCCCACGCCAAGGCATAGGCAGTTGTCAAAGATTGCAGAAGTCGAAGGGGTATCAATGGACTGGTTATTGAATGGTACCGGTGAGGTGCCAGTGCTTGAGATTAAGAACCAGAAAAGAACCATTTCAAGTAATGCAGACCAAATTCAGATGGAGATGTTTTCGTTTCTTTGTGAAGAGGGAAAACGAGGGTTACTTGAAGATGTGGAAAGGAAAGGTGTTGATATCGTTGTTTATTTTCTTGATGAAGACAACAGGGGTCGTTCCCGTAGTAAAGGAAAAAATGCTTTGCAGCCAGCCAGACCCGGCCCAGGAAGCGGCTCTGAATACACAGGAGAAAAGAGATCGTGACACTGATAGCGAATTACAAATGACCGAAAACGATCTAGCTAATATTGCAAAAAACAGGTTAGATGAAATATATTCTGGCAGGTATTTTGTCAGGTTTTTTCTGGTCTTTGGCTAATAAACAGGCAGCGAAAAGTTTTGCGCTCTCACTATTTAAATCAATTTAAATAGTATTAATTTCAGATTAGTCGAGTGCAGGATTATGATACATAAAAGTCGAAACAATCAAATTTTTCAGACGAGCTCGATCGGCGAAAATTTGTTCCCGCCTCACAGATGCCTCAGATTTCCATTCCTGAATATAGTCACATTATTTTTTCTGAGCTGTGAATTAAATCGGCTGGATATGTCCTGATGGCAAGTGCAGGTTTTATTCCTGAACGCCGGGATTTCAGAGACCCGTTGTTGATTCCTTTTATAACTATTTGAAGGTCCCTGAAGCAATGGTGATGTTTGCCCGATATGGTTTTAACATTTTGTCCACTCTACATGTGAAAGGAATGTCGTAACGGCGCGTCTAAAAGCTATAACAAAAAAATGAAAATGGCCGGAAAGGGGCTGAGACACATTTTCAGAATATTCTTTCTGATATCAATATCTGGTCTGTCGACCATTTTTATTATTTCTTGACTTGCGTCTTTCCTCTTCAAAATCGCCCTCCTGTTTTTTAAGTGATGTCTCTTTTTGTAGTGGGTTTCCCCTGTATTCATTTAATATATGATGCGTGCTGTTTTTCAAATTTAATTAAATTGATCGATGTCAATGGATAATAATATTTTCTTGCGAGAAAAATTGTAATGGTTATAAATGGTTTGTTCATGTCATCAAAACATTAAGGGGTATGAACAAGGGTTCGATAACTGAAAATATTATATTTTTTATGAAAGAGAATGCAAATAAAGACAATGTGAGTCTGGTTTAGGCTGGGGTTTTCGTATTTTTCAGTAAAGATGAGGGAGGTTGGAATGGCAGCAAATAATGTTGCGTTGGTTACGGGGGGAAATGGCGGTATTGGTTCCGCCATTACGAGAAGATTAGTGAGTGACGGGTTTCGGGTGATTGTTGCCTATTCTCCGGCGGAAGAGTCTGCTGCGCAGAAGTGGTATAGAGCAGAAGAGTATTCTGAAAAAGACGTTATATTACTTCCCATGGATGTCACAGATACCAATGGCTGTGAAAGGAGTATCAATAAAATACTGGCGACTGAAAAATACATTGATGTTCTGGTTAATAATGCCGGTATTACCCGGGATGCCGCGTTTAAAAAAATGTCAGCCTCTCAGTGGGTTGATGTCATCAATGTCAACATAAATAGTCTGTTTAATGTAACGCGTCCATTATTTCCTGCCATGTGTGAGAGAGGGTATGGCCGAATTATCAATATCTCATCCGTGAATGGGCTGAAGGGACAATTCGGTCAGGTTAATTACTCCACTTCAAAAGCTGGGGTGATTGGGTTTACAAAAGCCCTGGCGGCTGAAGGCGCTAAGGTTGGGGTCACGGTTAATGCCATTGCACCAGGTTATACCGGTACCCCGATGGTGGAAGCCATGAAGCCTGATGTTCTCGCCGCAATTACAGAAGAAATACCGGTACGCCGGCTGGCCACGCCTGATGAGATCGCTGCTGCAGTTTCTTTTCTCGCCAGCCGGGAAGCGGCTTATATCACCGGCGAAACACTCTCTGTCAACGGTGGTCTGTACATGCGCTGAGGCGTACTTCTGGAAGGTTGAAACAAATGCGAATTTTTATTGTTGCGGCCAAGCGTACGCCGATAGGCAGTTTTAGGGGGGCGTTCAGCACCGTGCCTGCCGTCACGCTTGGCGCTGCCGCGATACAGGGGACTCTGGCCGATAGTCAAATTGATGCTGGCATTGTAGATGAGGTCATTGTGGGCAACGTGATTGGCGCGGGCCAGGGGATGGGGATCGGGCGGCAGGTTGCTGTACAGGCAGGTATTCCTCACCACGTACCGGCCTACAGCCTGAACATGGTGTGTGGCAGCGGAATGAAGGCTGTGATGGAGGGGTGTGCGCATATCAAAGCTGGTGAGAGCCGCGTTGTGGTTGCCGCCGGGACCGAGAATATGTCTCGCATTCCGTTCGCGCTGGATGCGCAGGTACGTGGCGGTGTCAGACCGGGTAACGTTGAGCTGCAGGATTTGCTGATCAGCGACGGACTTACCGATGCTTTCCACCAGTATCACATGGGGCTCACGGCGGAAAATATTGCGGCGAAGCTTGGGATCAGCCGTGAGCAGCAGGACCAGTTTGCGTTTCTGAGTCAGTTCAAGGCGGCGGCGGCGCTAGAACAGGGGCGATTTAAAAAAGAAATTATTCCTGTTGAGGTGTCAGGGCGACATGGTGTGAGCCGGATAGACCAGGATGAATACCCTAAGCCGGACACCACACTGAGTAAACTGTCCCGCCTGACCCCGGCATTTTGCGCGAAAGGTACTGTGACAGCCGGCAACGCATCAGGTTTGAATGACGGGGCCAGCGCCTTGCTGATTGCGTCCGAGGAGGCAGTTGAGCAATACCGGCTTGAGCCGATGGCGGAAATACTCAGTTACGCCCAGGCTGGTGTGGATCCGGAAATTATGGGGCTTGGTCCGGTTCAGGCCACCCTCCGGGCGCTGGCAGGAGCACGATTACGCCTTGATGAGATAGATATCTGTGAATGTAACGAGGCATTTGCCGCCCAAACCCTGGGTGTGCTGCAGGAGCTGTCTCGGGAGACGGGGGTGTCTTTTGACACCCTGCTGGCCCGAACAAACCCTAATGGTGGTGCTATCGCACTCGGACATCCGTTGGGGGCATCGGGTAACCGGATCGTAGTTTCTTTGCTTTATGAAATGCGGCGTTGTGGAGCCCGGCATGGACTGGCAACGCTTTGTATCGGCGGTGGTATGGGAACGGCCATTATTCTGAAAAGTCTTTAGCTTTTTGGAGGGTAATTCTCTTTTACAGTTGTGATGCTGTTTAATTATTAATTAAGGAGTTATGGATATGTATACACAAGCTTTCAAAAATTTTTCTGAGCAATATGAAAAAATCTTTAGTCCTTATACCCGGCTGAATAAACTCGTGGCAGAGAAAATTCAGGTTCTGACAGAGATGAATGTCAACGCACTGCAGACCTATAGCCAGGAAGGCACGACGACGCTGACGGCGCTTAGTAACGTGAAAGACTTCTCCTCCCTCACGAATTTCAACAGCCAGCATTTACAAAGCCTGGCAAAAGTGACGCAGCAGTGTATTGACGATTGCCATCGATACAGCGAAATCGCAAAGCAGTTTAAAAAAGAAGTGGATGCGATACTTTCTGAAACCACAGCGCAGGTAAGATCTGCATGATAACGTCTCCGGCCTTATTCGGGGATACCGGGTAAGGCCGGATCATAAAGAGACAGCACAATGATTGGAACGTTGATGTTAAATTATATTGATGCCCTCATCCGCATTAGCAAGGGAGGGGCTGACGATAACCCTCACTCTCCAGGTGGGATCCTTTCACCGATATTAAACAAACTCTATGAGATTAATATGGGGGATCTGAGCGCGGCGATGGCCTTGCAGTTTCAGATGTCTGAGGGCATGAATGAGCGATGGCAGGTCTGGTGGCAGCGACAAAGTGAGCTGATGTCGGGGGCTGGCTATACCGACAAAGAACAGCTGTTTTCGGCTCCGGAATGGAACAATGCGGATGCCTATACCTGCATCAAAGACCATTATCTTTACATCAGTCAGCTGATTGAAAATAGTGTGTCGTTATTACAATGCCAGGATGAAACGCTCAACATGCGCCTGAAATTTTTCAGTCGCCAGTTTTTGAGTGCGTTGTCTCCGGCTAATTTTATTTTTTCCAACCCTGAGGTTGCTGCGCTGACTGCGAAAACGCAGGGAGAAAATCTGATCGCAGGGATGAACAATCTGCTCGAGGATGCCCGGTGCAGTAATGAGGTACTGAACGTCAGGCAAGTCAGTAAAACAGCCTTTATGCCGGGTAAAAATCTGGCGACAACCCCGGGCGACGTGGTTTTCAGGAATGAAATTTGTGAGATTATTCAGTATCGGCCTTTAACAAAAATGGTTGAACACACGCCATTGCTTATCATTCCTCCGCTCATCAACAAGTTTTACATACTCGATCTCAATGAAACAAAATCGATGGTCAGGTGGCTTCTTGAGCAGGGGCATTGTGTCTTCATGCTGTCATGGAAAAACCCGGATCACTCTCAGCAGAATACGAACTTTGAAAACTACGTTTTGAATGGCGTGGTCAAAGCGGTCAGTGTGGTAGAAAGCATTACCGGCAGCGATCAGGTTAATGCGGTGGGGTATTGCCTTGGTGGCACCTTACTGGCGGCGTCGGTCGCTTATTACGCGGCCAGAAGGATGAAAAAACACATTAAGAGTGCGACCTATCTGGCAACCATTATTGACTTCTCAATGCCTGGTGAGCTGGAAGTGTTTTGCGATCCTCAACTGATCGCCGTGATTGATGAACAGAACCGGCAGCGGGGGTACATGGATGGCCGACAGCTGAATGTGACATTTAATTTATTGCGTGAGAATACGTTGTACTGGAATTACTACGTCGATCGCTATCTCAAAGGAAAATCGCTGAGCAGTTTTGATCTTCTCTACTGGAGCAGTGACAGCACCAATATGACGGCAGCCTGTTGGTACGATATTGTCCAGGGATTCTACCTTGAAAACCGTCTTGTCCAGCCCAGGTCGTGCAAAATTGGCGGCGTCTATATTGATATCACAAGGGTGGATATTCCGGCTTATTTTGTTGCAACACAGGAAGATCACATTGCGTTGTGGCAAGGCGTTTACGAAGGGGCCCGATATTTTAAAGAGCATGCCACCTTTGTGTTGGGGAAATCAGGACATGTGGCCGGGATTATTAATCCGCCTGCCAAAGGAAAATATGGTTACTGGGAAAATTCGCAACCCTCTGAATGCCCTGATCAATGGTTGTCGAATGCGCGTGAGCATGCAGGTTCATGGTGGGAGCACTGGGGCCGTTGGTTAAAAGCAACAGAGAAAAAAGAACCGGTGACCGCGTATGCTACCGGGAATGAATTGCATCCCGTTTTGGGTGCAGCACCGGGTGAATATGTTATGGAAAAATTGGTTTAAGAGGATGCAATAAAGCACGATGACAAGTGTATATGGTGTCTTCAAAAAGGGAGGAAATACGAAGATGAAAGACTTTATTCTCTTTATTGATCTTATGGTCACGCACTTTAATCGGAATTTGAATGATGTTCTGCTGATGCTTCCCATTTCTGACGATGAGCGAAATGAGCTATCTGTACTATATAAACAAACCAAAGAAATGTTGATTCCTCCCTCTCATACTCAGCAGAAGTGACGGGATAAAACGGCCCTCTTCGTTGAAGAGGGGAATTCTTATGCCTCCCCGGGGCGATTTCTTATCGCGTGCGGTGTGCCTTCGGGGAGCCGGGATGGGAACGTCTGTACTTCCTGCCCAGGCCGTACACGTTACGGCCACCCCTGCGGATGCTGATGGTTGAAAAGGGCGCGTGCCCAGGAGTATCGAGTTTGTATGAAGCATAAAATGAATTCAGACACCGGTAAATGCATGATGTGTGGCCATCCCCTGCCTCTGCAGACTGTCCAGAAACTCTGCGACCGTTGCCTGTCTGTCTTTTCCCCCGTATCCGGTAGTCGAAAAATAATGCGGGCGATGTTAATGCTGTTCCTGGTGATTATCATCGGTCTGGTGCTGGAGGGGCTATGGGCAACAGGTACCATTGCCCCACACAACTGGTTTTGCTCTTCACGTGCGAGAAAATCGCTGTCCGCGAGAAAGGGGGACATGGACAGTATATTCAGGTTGTACTTCACTTCCATTTAATATGTTGATTAAACTGCATTATTTGCCATCTCTGAAACCAAAAGGGGTGTGTAAGGGGCAAGCTTTTTCAACGCACCAGCTTACTGCGAAGCATATTCACCTAGTCGTCGCTCAGTTCTTCAATCCAGGCAGAATAGACTTCGTAAACCATTTACGCGTTTTCATGTCCCATCTGACTAGCAATAAAAGAGGGGTTCGCACTGGCCGATAATAACCAGCATGCGTAAGTGTGGCGTGTATGGTAGGGATTCCGGCGGCGAACTCCAGCACGTTTTACAGCGGCGTCCCAGTACTCACCAATGCTTGATACGCTGTAATACGGGTTTTGTTCACCTTTACGCATGCGCGGCATAAAAACAAAGCGTAGGTGTTGGCTTTCCGTGCGGCCATCAAGTCCGGTCTTCTCTGCGAGTGATCCATTCCTCGTTAAAAATGACCTGTGACATGCTGCACCTTAGCTCGGCAACACACTTTAGTGCGTCCGTAATTTAAAAACTGAACTATGGAAATCAGGCGCCAGGGCGGCGCCCGCTGATCATCGTTTGCTCTTAGCTGGTGGCTTCACGCCCACGGACTTAAACTTCGTGAGCGTCACCATTACTTACGCAGCGCCGCAGCTGCCAGCTGTATCTGATGGCAGGGTGATTGTGCCGAAGGAGGCGACGGCGGAGATGATTTCCTCTGGTATCTGCGCCCACTATGGCCGTAGCAAAATTCAAATCCATGGCAGGACTGCCGCGGGTCCGATGGAGTGTGCTTATGTGGCTTATGAAGACATTACTAACATCGCGGTGTATTAATCAACGGGGAGCAGGTCAGAGGAATGAAGAGCGGTGCTAATGGTTACAAACGGGTATTGCTAAGGTCAATATGGGGATTGCATTCACTGGCCTGTTTATTTGTGAACGCTTATTATGGGTGGCCAACTAACATCAGGCAGGTTGCTATGATGTTACCCGGCACAAGAAGCGTATAACCCTGCGTTTTGATTTCAAACATTGGGAGCATGGTTATTCTGTAAGAATGTGCCACACTTCCAGTTATCGTCCAGTCGCGTTGCTAACCCGAATGAAAAATTTTCGCTCACACCACCTATACCGCATTGCCCTGTCGGTTCTTGTACTTATCTTCTGCTTGGCTGGGGCAACGATTTTCCTCTATGCACAAACTGCTCATTGGGTAAGAAGTCAGCAGAATGACAACATGGACCGCGCACAGCATCAGCTTGATTCTCTTTTAACGCATGTCGATCAGTCGGTGCAATCCATGCGGGCGTTGGTTGGTGCGGCCTGCACACCGCAAACGATAACTGAGCTGCGTCGTTACCTGGCTATCACACCTAATGTGGGGAACATTGAGCTGGCGAAGTCGGGGGCAGTCTATTGTTCCTCTTTGCTCGGCGCGGTACCTCCCGACACAGAAAAGCGGGAAGAGAAGCGTCTCTACCTGAGTGACACGACCATGTCCTTGCCGGGGCACCCCTTTGTCGTGTTTCATGTACATGAGGGCGCGGAGGGTCTTTATACCAGCACGGATGGTTATTATATTCGCAATATTCTGGAGTCGGCCTCTGAGCTTTCACCTGTGGTGTTGTTGACCGAACAGGGGTGGATGGCACAGGACGGGATCATTCATTCTTCATTGTTTCCCCATCAGCAAAACATACAGCTCCACTCTGCGGCTTACGGTTATCGGCTTTATTCAAACATCAGTACCACGGATATCATTGCGGTCTCTCTGAGGAACAGCCGGATTACAATGATGATCCTTGCCGGGTTGTGTATGGCCATTGCTATCGCCAGCTATATCTGGTCTGGCCGGCCACGGACGCCTGAAAAATTATTGGCCATTGCGATGAAGAATCATGAACTGCACCCTTATTATCAGCCTATTGTAAAGGGCGAGCCGCCGGTGCCTGTCGGATGTGAAGTGCTGGTTCGCTGGCTGCACAAAAGCAATCTCATTCCTCCGGATCAGTTCATTCCACTGGCCGAAGAAACCGGGCTCATCATTCCGCTTACGCGACAGCTCATCAAAGATATCACTAACGAATTTGTAATGTCATATGAGCCGGTTGACCCGTTTTATATCAGCGTTAACATGAGCGCACGTCATCTGCAGTCTGAGGAGCTGGAAGCGGATCTGGAGTATTTCCTTATGCGGGCTGGCAGCAATATCCGTCTGGTTCTGGAGATAACCGAGCGTGAAATTATCACCGGTGATGACCGGGTCAGGATCCGAATCGAACGACTCAAAGCCAGAGGTGTCAAGTTTGCTCTGGATGATTTTGGGACTGGATATTCGACGCTGGAGACTCTGCACCACACTCCCGTTGAATTGATTAAGATTGATCGGCTCTTCACGTCTGGCATAGGGCGCAATGATTTATGCGAGGCTATCATAGGTAATGTTGTGGATCTGGCGAAGCGGATCGGTGCCAGCCTTATTGCTGAGGGGGTGGAAACGGAGGAGCAAATCACCTTTCTCAGGCAGCAGGGAGAGATGGCATACCAGGGCTATCTTTTTTCAAAACCTCTTCCTGGAGAGAGCTTCAAAAAATGGCTGGCTCAGATGTCGCCCCGGGAAAATGGCACTGGGGAACGCTGACGCCGCTTGTGTCATCCCCGTTATCTCTGTGTTGGTTCAAGTGACAGAGGGTTTAGATGTTTGATGGCAGGGTCAAACTGTGTTCAGCCGGAGGAAGTGAGATATTCCCGGGTATCTCTGAGATAAGACGTTTTATTGTTCAGACTACACATTACGGGGACTACAAGTAGCGGATCGTGCGGGACCGCCAGCAGGTGCGGTGTCGGGGGCATTTTTTGTTTTCGCACGGGCCAGTGCCAGGCCGGGCTGGTGTTTGCGGAAATTTCAATGAAGCGAGAGTATTTTCCATTTGCCTGGTGAATCGTGTGGGGTAATACTCTTCCCAAATTGGGCGGCAACGTACATTGTTTTGTCGTTATAACGTATTGTTAGCGCAGATGGACAGAGCGTTGCCCTTGACGAAATCTTTTACGCCGACTTAGCTCAGTAGGTGACCCTGTACACGATTCTGTGTAAATGCCTTTTCTCAGAAGTGACCATCCAGGCGGTCACCAAACTCGATAATAAAGCGGCTCATTGCCATACGCCAGTCCCGCAGTGGCATCGTCCACTTCTGTGA
>Ga0209281_1000996_pt1 | contig 22402 bp, 20 predicted proteins | sample MedtruBG_FD_187514 | JGI IMG/M metagenome (GOLD analysis project Ga0209281, IMG submission 187514) | Root nodule microbial communities of legume samples collected from California, USA - Medicago truncatula BG (SPAdes) (version 2) | ecosystem: Host-associated > Plants > Roots > Nodule | place... | reverse complement strand
AACTATTCTTGATATTTGGTTTGTTTATTGTTTTTATATGTTTCATAAATAAAAACTCCTCCATTTAAAAGATATCCTTAAGTATTATAACATTACAGCTAACAATTTACAATGTAGATATGCAATTCAAATTAAGAATTAAATTCCCAAAAACTGACTACTTGTTGCGCTATGTAGATAAACAATATAAAGGTATTGCGGAAAACTCGAAATATAAAGATACTTGCATCGTGATGAATTTAAAGTTACTTCCAAGCAACCGAAAGGGAATACCTTTAATGAATGAATATTCAAGACTCTTCATACAGTCTATATCTTTACTAATACAATACTCATATATTCTTTAATATTTATATGTGAAATACCTAAAGTGATAGCAAACAAAGAAAGAGAATACATATATGTGGAGCAGGCATTGAAAAATAAGCTGCTACATATCTTAATAGAAAGTTGTTCCACTTTCGCTTGTCCTGTGCTTGTCACAGGAACATGCAGAAGTGGGCGCAACTTTCTGTTTAGATATGCTCAGCGAAATTTTTCACAGTCCTGAGGAACATATATGTATTCTCTTTCGTTTATTCATCACCTCACTTTAGGTCCTTCGCAATACCTTTAAAGTGCAACTACCTTAGTTAAAAGCATATTATTTCTCTTTATAAACTCATCCATCTCAGCAGCATCTAATTCTTTATTTGCAATTTTAGCTAAATCTAAAATGTGCTCACAGATAAATTTAACATCTTCTTTTTTAGCTTCATTTTTAGAAACTTCTAAAAGTTTCTTAATGATTGCATTCTTATTATTTATAACTAAAGTCTTTTCTTCATCAAACATACCTGGGAAGCTCATTCCTGATTTTGCATACATCTTGCTCATTTGAGCCATTCTTCTTGACTCTTCTGAAACTAAAATAAGTGCTGGAGTCTCTTCATTCTTTAAACCTTTAATAGATAAATTCTTTATTTTATCTCCAAGTGAATTTTTAAATAAGTCTTCTATTTCTTTATTTACTTCCTTTATAGTTTCATCATTTTCATCTGATTTGCTTCCTAATGTATCTGATATATCAGAGTCAATTCTATTGAATTTAACGCCTGGCTCATGCATCTCCAAGAATGAAATAAAGTGATCATCTAGCGAGCAATCTAATATTACAGCATCTAAATCATACTCTTTAAACATCTTTATATATTGAGATTGTTGCTTTTCATCATTAGCATAAAACACTTTGTTTTCATGCTTTTCTTTATTAGCTTCAAGGTAATCCTTTAGTGTTACAAATTCACCCTTTAAATTCTTAAAGATTATTATTTCTTTAATCTTATCATAGAATTTTGGATCTCTTAAACATCCATATTTAATAAATATTTGTATATCTGGCCAGAACTTATTAAATTCTTCTCTGCTATTTTTAAATAAATCAACTAATTTATCAGCTACCTTTTTAACTATATGGTTAGAAATTTTTGAAACTTCCTTATCATTTTGAAGGAAACTTCTTGATACATTTAAAGGTAGATCTGGACAATCAATAGTACCTTTTAATAATAACAAGAATTCAGGTATTACTTCTTTAATATTATCTGCAACAAAAACTTGGTTATTATATAACTTAACTTGACCTTCTGTCGCTTCAAATTCATGAGTTAATTTAGGAAAATATAATATTCCTTTTAAATTAAACGGATAATCTACATTCAAATGAATCCAAAATAATGGCTCATTAAAATCCATAAATACTTTTCTATAGAAATCCTTATATTCTTCATCAGTACAATCTTTAGGTGCTTTAACCCATAATGGATTTGTATCATTTAAAGGTTTTGGTGCTTCTGGTTCAGCTAATTCTTGATACTCAGTTCCATCTTCATTTTTCTTAGTTTCATATTTAGGTTCTTCTTTTGGTTTATTCTCATCTTCTAAATATATTTCTGTAGGTAAGAATGAACAATATTTTTTAATTATTTCTCTCACTTTATATTCTTCTAAGAATTCTGAACTTTCATCATCTATATATAGTGTTATTGTTGTACCTCTTGTTGTTCTTTCACTAGAAGACCCAATTTCATATTCTGTTCCACCTGTACATTCCCATTTAACAGCTTCAGCACTTTCTCTAAATGATAATGTATCTATTTCTACCTTAGTAGACACCATGAAAGTTGAATAAAATCCAAGTCCAAAGTGACCAATTATATCCTTGCCTTCATCCATTTTATCTTTATATTTTTCCATAAAATCAGTTGCTCCTGAAAATGCAACTTGATTAATATATTTTTTAACCTCTTCTTCTGTCATACCAATACCATTATCTATGAATTTGAGAGTCTTCTTTTCTTTATTTATTGATACGACAACTTTATATTGCTCGTCTCCGTTTATTGTTGCTTCCCCTAGAGAAACTAACCTTTGAAATTTACTAATCGCATCACATGCATTGCTTATAACTTCTCTGATGAATATGTCTTTATCAGAGTATAGCCACTTCTTAATAATAGGAAATATGTTTTCTGTGTCAATTGATATGTTACCATTTTCTTTAATCATTATATTACCTCCTGTTATTTTTTCTAAAAAATATTTTAATGCAAAGATTATTTATTGTCAAATTCTTCTTATTTCTGCATATACTCCACTTCTAATATAATACTCTGATAAGTTCCCACTACTAAATATAATATAATATAATATAATATCAGGGTTCTCGTGATTATAATTTAAACTTTTGTACCATATCATTAAGTCTTTCTGAAAGTTCAGCTTGGCTCTGTGCAGATTTAGCTATATTATTAACAGCTTCATTTATTTTGCCAATGCTATTTAATACATCCTCCGAACCTGTTTCAGCTTCTGCTGCTGTTGTTGATACACTTTGTATTGCATTATTTATCTGATCTATAACTTCATTTATTTGGTTAGATGAATAAGCAAATTCCTTTGTTATATTATCAACAAATTCTGCATCTTTTTCGTATTGAATTCCTGTATTCATTAACAATTCATAACTTGGCTTTACATGTTGTCCAATATAATTAAGTATATCTTCTCCACTCTGAGATAAATTTTCAAAAGCTGCCTGTACTTGTAATACCATTTCTTGTATACTTAAAACCGCTTGCGACGACTCCTCTGCAAGATTTCTCACCTCATCTGCTACTACCGCAAAGCCTTTTCCATTTTCACCAGCCCTTGCAGCCTCTATTGCAGCATTAAGTGCAAGCAGATTAGTTTGTGATGCTATATCCCCTATGGCTTCTGCCATTGATTTCACTTTATTTACGATTTTTCCATCTTCAATTGCTTTAAGTATATTTAATTTCTTTTCCTCATAAATTCTATTTCCTTCTCCTATATTTTCTGTTGCTTTTTCTTTTATTTGTAGCGAACGTTTTTTAATTTCATTCACTGAAGTAGCTGCATCATTAGCTCTATTAGCAATTTCACTTGTAGTTGCTCCAATTTCTTCAGCCGATGCACTTACTTCTTCTGTAGCTGCGCTTAAATCTTGAGCTCCATTTGAAATCTGTTGAGTTGCTTCATTTATTTCTTCCATTTTAGCTGAAACTTCTTGTGTTGTGGCTGATAATTCTTCCCCAGAAGAATTTATCATATTGGCACCTTTTATTATTTCTCCTATTAAATTTCTTAAGTTATCATTTGCGTTATCTAAAGCTTTTGCCAATATTCCAATTTCATCCTTAGAGTTAATATTTATTTTATGAGTTAAATCCCCATTTTCTAAAAATTTTGCATATTCTAAAACTTTTTTTAACCTATTAGTAGTGATTGTGGTTACAAAAATTCCTAAAATTATTGCTATAGCAAACCCTAAAGCAATATCCATAAACATATATTTAATGAATTTATTTTTTATATTATCATTCGAAACATTTATTTCATTTGCATTTTTTTCAACATTCTGTATTAGTTTATCGATATTATTTGTTAGATTTTCTCTTGTCTTTGCACTTTCATTACTTAGTTTAGTAGTCTCATCATAATTTTGCTCAGATACCAATTTTATTATCTCATCAGACTCATTTCTATATTGAGTTAATTCTTTTTTTATATTGTTGTAAATTCCTTTTTCATTGTCATCTAAAATAGCTTGGTCATAACTTTTAAGGATTTCATCATTTTGTTTTCTAAAATCACTTATTTTAGATTTAGCTTCTTCAATTTTAGATGTATCTCTGTTATTTATAAGATTCAGAATTTCAATTCTTACATGTAATGTATTTGAATTAAATTGCTGAAGGGCGTCTAATTCTTTAACTCCCTCTTCATATAATATGTTAGAATTTGAACTCACTTTATTTATATTTAATACAGCCAATCCTCCAACAACAGCTATAAATAGCGCTACTATCCCAAAGCTAAGCATTAGCCTAGTTCTTATTTTTAAATCATTAAACCATTTCATGATTTTCACCACTTTCTTTTTTATTAATTGATACTCACTATCAATATGATAACACATTTTAACTATTAGTGCATATATTATTTCTTTATTATAGCAAATTCCAAAGCCTCTACAAACTTCTTTTTAAATTTATAAAAATCTCATTGACATTAACGCTACGTAAAGGTGTAAAGTAATCTTGTAAGGAGGTAATCACATGGAATACACAGTGCAGAAACTAAGCAAATTAACAGGTATCAGTACTCGTACCATTAGATATTATGATGAAATCGAAATTCTTAAGCCGGCAAGAATAAACTCATCAGGATATAGAATTTATGGTCAAAAGGAAGTAGATAGATTACAACAAATATTATTTTACAAGGAATTAGGTGTAGATTTAGAAAATATAAAAAATATATTATTGTCATCTTCCTTTGATGGTACTAATGCGCTGAAGGAGCATCGTGATAAGCTTCTTGCAAAACGTAAACAACTAGATATATTAATAGCTAATGTTGATAAGACAATAGCTTCAGCAGAAGGGAGAATTATAATGAGCGATAAAGAAAAATTTGAAGGTTTTAAACAAAACATGATAGATGAGAATGAAAAAAAATATGGTAATGAAATAAGATCCAAATATGGAGATGATGTTGTAAATAAATCAAATAAAAAATTCAAAAGTATGAGCAAAGAACAATATGAGGAATTCGAAAAATTGGGTGCTAAAGTTATAGATACATTAAAAGAGGCTTTTGCAACTAATGATCCATCCAGCGAACTTGCCCAAAAGGCTGCTGATTTACATCGCCAATGGTTAACTTATTCTTGGAGTCAGTACTCAAAGGAGGCCCATGCAGGTCTTGGCCAAATGTATGTGGATGATGAAAGATTTACTGCCTTTTATGATAAAGAACAACCTGGTCTAGCTGCTTTTCTAAGGGATGCTATTTTTATATACACTAGAATGAAAAAATAAGTTAATAAGCTCAATGTATTAGTGATAATATTATTCAAAATACAAATAATGGCTGTCGATATTATCGACAGCCTAATAAAATAATTATACAACAAATATATATAAACATAATGTTATTGTTCTTTTTACATTATTAGCCAAATTTTTCAATTTACATTTTTTCATGCTTATAATATTTAAATTCTAACACGAACAACAGTCCAATTTATATAACATACATAAATCGGACTGTTGTTTATTATTTTTAATATAATGAGCTGTCTAAAAATGAATTAATTAAAATATTTTAAGTTTGTATTTTATAATTAAATCTTTTTTATAATTTCTGATACCCATCTGCATAAGTCAACTGAAACCTTCTTAGCCGTTTCTACAACTCTTTCATGAGAATGTTTTACTTTTTGTATTCCCGTAGCCATATTAGTAATACATGCTATTCCAAGTACATCCATACCCAGATAATTTGCAACTATTGTTTCTGGAACTGTTGACATTCCAACTGCATCTGCTCCATGTCTTCCAATCATTACAATTTCAGCTGCTGTTTCATAATAAGGCCCCATAAATCCTGCATAAACACCCTCAGCATATTTTATTCCCAGCATATCTCCAGCTTCTTTTGCTTTTTCTATAAGTTCTAACTTGTATGGCTCAGACATATCAGGAAATCTTGGTCCTAACCTTTCATCATTTATACCAATCAAAGGATTATCGCCAAATAGATTAATAAAATCGTTAATAAGCATTAGTGTTCCTGGTTCAAAGCTCTTATTTATACCTCCGCATGCATTAGTTACTATAATCTTTTCAATTCCTAATTTCTTCATTACATATACAGGGTATGTAACTTCTTTCATTGTGTATCCTTCATAATAATGAAATCTACCTTGCATTAGTAGGACTTCTATATTATTTATTTTACCAAACACCAATTTCCCTTCATGTCCTTTTACAGTTGATACTGGAAAATTAGGTATACTTTCATAAAGTATCTCCTCTTTTTCGCTAACTTCTTTAACTAAATCTCCTAATCCAGATCCAAGTATTATTGCAACTTTAGGATTTCTATTTATTTTTCCTTGAATATAATCTACTGATTCCATTATTTTATCGTACATTCTATTCCCTCCCAATGTTTAAACTAAATAATGATTACATAATATATAATTTACAATATTTTAATGAAAAACACACTAAAAAGTTTTTTTTAGTGTGTTCAAATTAATTAAATTCTTAACATATACAAATCTAATACTATTGTTTTCCCATTTTCTCATTATTTTCTTTATCTTTTGTAAAGTTAATTTTTGAAACTATATCAGGTACCATATTTAGAAGATTATCCAGGTTACCTTTTTCCTTTATAGGCAGCATTATAACTTCATCCTTTTTAATTACTAAAATAGCATTTGGTGATATTTTAGCCCCTCCGCCTCCACCAGCGCCTGTTCCATTCACGCCTTTATTATCATGACCTGTACCTCCTCCTATGCCTGTTCCAATCATAACACTTATGATTGGAACAAGAGTCACTTCTCCTACGGTAATAGGTTCTCCTACAACAGTTTCTGTTTTTATAAACTTTTCTAAATTACTAAATAACGAATCTAAATTTTCTTTTACAGCATTATTATCCATAGCTATTTCCTCCTAAATTTTCAACTTACTCTAATAATCAATACATATATTCATTCTTAGAAATTTCCTCAGTCTTTAATTTTTCAATAATCTTCCTGCATCTTTTCTTATAATTAATTCAAGTGTTCTGCCTACTAATTTATAACATCTAATATTCCCGTAAAGATATCTTTAAAGTACTTAAGTAAATCCTTGCCAACTTTTTTGAATTTAAATCCTTTTCTTGATTAATCCTAATTTTGTAGTAAAAAAAATGTTTCAAAATGAGTGCAATCATTTTGAAACATCTTTTTAAACAAACCCAAAAATAAACCAAAAGTTTAATGTATATAAGTTAAACTATCTTCAATATTTAAGCAATTTATAAAACATTCAACTATTTTAGGATCAAATTGTGTTCCTGAACACCTTTTCAATTCCTTGACAGCCTCCTCTTTACTCATAGCTTTTTTATATACCCTATCATTAGTCATTACATCATAAGAATCTGCAACATTTATTATCCTTGCTATTAAAGGGATTTCTTCTCCTTCTAGACCTAATGGATATCCGGTTCCATCCCATTTTTCATGATGTGTTAATACACATTTTGCTATATTCCCAAGCTCACTTGATGCATTAATAATTCTATATCCTTTTTCCGTATGAGTTTTCATTATCTCAAATTCTTCTTCAGTTAATTTTCCCGGTTTCAAGAGTATATCTTCATTAACTCCTATTTTACCTATATCATGTAAGTTCGCAACTAACGCCAATTCATCAAGATCAGATATTTTCAATTTCAGTCTTTTTCCTATTGAAAGCGCATATTGAGTTACCCTTTCAGTATGCTCATTTGTTTCCATATTTTTTTCTTCCAAGCTATTCTTTAATGACTCCAGTATCGAACTTTTAATACTTTTCTTCTCTAATAATTTCTGACGATATACTTTCTCCTCTACTTTCGTAATGCAATCATATATATTGTCATCTAAGGAATGCTTTATTCCTTCTCCTAACGCAATACTTAGCTGCATAAATTTATGCTCTGCTTGTTCGCATTTTTTAGTAATGTCTCGAATAATCTGTTCACATTTTAATTCATTGCAGTTTGGTAAAAGTATTATAAATTCATCTCCACCCCATCTAAATACATGCCCATCTGGTTGGCAAATATCTTTGAGTATTTGAGATATACTTCTTAGTAAATTATCCCCTTCTAAATGTCCTAAGGCATCATTTACTAATTTTAGTCCATTAACATCTCCCATTATTATTCCTAACGGAAGGTACTCCTTATAGGTTAATTCCTTGACTTTTTCTTCAAAACTATATCTATTATATAATCCTGTAAGTATATCTATTTCGCTAAGGTATCGTAGCCTTTCTTCCATAAGCTTTCTTTCAGTTATATCTCTAGACAGGCCAACTAGTCCCCATACTTCCCCCCGCTTATCTATAACAGGTATCTTTACATTTTCTTCTACCACTTCTCTACCATTTTCATTTTTTATCCGTTGTTCGAAGTAAGTAGCTTTCTTAGTCTTCATAATTCTATCATCTTGTTCAATGAATTTTGCTGCCACTTCTTTATCATCATATATTTCTAAATCAGTTTTACCGATTATCTCGGTTACACCTCTTTTATTGTAAAACTCTTCAAACTTTTTATTATATCCTATAAACCTGCTTTCCCTATCTTTATAAAAGATTGATTCTGGAACTGCATCTATTATTGTCCTTAATATACTTTTTTGCTCTTCAACCTCAGCCTCTCTTAATTTTCTGTCATTTATATCTACTACTATTCCTGCAACCGCGTAAGGCTTGCCCTCGTCATTTAATATTGGAAAGATAAAGCACTCAACAACTGATCCATCAACTATCCCTTCCACAACATTCAATTCAAGATTATCAAGGCATTCTTTTATTTGCTCGTTATATATTTTTGCTTTTTCTGCCGGAAAAGCCTCTTCATTTTTCTTCCCTATAACATCTTCTAATCTTACATTATACATTTCTTCATAACGCTTATTAAAAAATACTATCGTAGAATCAATTTCTTCAATCCATACTGGCCAAGGTATATAATTTAGAAATGATCTGTATATCTTCCCTAAACACTTTTCATCCATACTCTGGTGTTCCCCTTTATAAGTTATGTTACTTAAATTTTACTCTCTCATAAACTAAATGTCTACAAAAGCAGCCATAAATATTGTGGATTCCCAATGTAATAACTAGGATAATCAGTAATAATCATCCAAATAAAAAGTATTCTATTACTTGGTGCTATAAAATATAGCACTTTGTAAAGGAATACCTTTTTTTTCTAGTATGGAGATTGTTTCAACTATATATCCTCACCTAAACCAGTTTATAAGCTTCATATACGTAAAGTTATTTATATTCACCAGCAGCTACATTTCTATATGCTACATATGTTGCATATAAATATCCACCATATACAATAACCATCATTAAGGCTGTTATAATAATTGGTTCAAGCTTGTTTCCCGAGCCTAGTGCAACTAAATATTGATTCACTACCTTAATTCCAACATATGAGTGAACTATCGAAAGTGCTAACGGCAAAATAAAGAATATAGCCACTTGCTTAAATATACTTCTATTAATCATACTTCTTGTTGCACCAATTTTTCTTAATGCTCTATATCTTTCTAACGAATCATTACACTGTGATAATTGCTGAATTGCAAGAACTGCTGCACTTGATAATAAGAATACAATTCCCATATAAATAGCTATAAACAATATCATTGCAGATAATCCTCTGCTCATATCATATGCCATTTCTCTTGTACATCCATTAATAATAAAGTTTAAATTTTTATACTCAGAATTATTATTAAATGCAAAATTACTTAAAATAGTAGTTAACTTTTTCTTAGATTCTTCTCTATTATCACCGACAAAATTCAGACTAATTGTTTCATCAGATACTTCTAATCCTTTTACTAAGTCATCTGGTACTATTAAATTAAATATATTATCACTTGTAGGCGATGTTGCTAGAGGTTCCTTTTCTATTCCTCCGTCTTTAATTTTAAATTCTTTGTCCCCTATCTTTATTGTCTTTTCTTTCTCCACAAATGATTCCAAAATCCCTTGTAGTGGCTCATAGTTTGAAGATACAATGATCTCATTATATTCCAAATTCACACTTGGCTTTCCTTTTAATTTTCTTATGTTATTATATTCAGATAATTTAATCATATTAGTTTTCTCAAGTACTTTTATGTTTAGAATTTGTTTTTCCTCATTAGTTGTGGCATATTTATCTAATAAACTTTTAGTACTCATATTATATTGATATTGCTCAAATATAACATACTCAGCGTTACCTTCTAAATTATAATCTAACTGTTTTAACGCATCCACTACTGAAACTTTATTATAATGAGCATCTACCGCTTGAAACGATGCATCAAATGGAGTTTGATTTTTTAATGCACCTTCTAAAGAATTCTTTACACCTAATCCGGTTGATAATGTCCCTATAGTAACAAACAACATTAAACAAATTATGGTCATTGAAATAAAATTAGTATTAAACTTGCTTGAGATCTGCCTTATACTAAAAATATTCAAGCCATTTAGGTATAAACTTTTATTACTTTGAAGCAGAAGAAACATAACTGAAGCAACTCCATAAAAGAAAAATGCTGTGCCTGCAATTCCAAATATTATTGATGCTTTAAATTTACTATCATAAAAATCTAAACCTGAAAGATTAACCAAGTGATATGCGTATCCTAAAGTAGCTAATGATAAAATCAACATAATTGCTGCAATGTATGGATTTCGTATTTTAACTCTTTCATTTTTTCTGTCTGCACATAATAAGTCAATTAATTTATACCTAGAAACAATAATTACATTAAATATCATCACTAGCAAATACATTATTCCAAAATACAAAACGGTTTTAAGTATCGCACCAGTAGAAATAACAAAACTATATTTAGTCATTTGTATAGCAAAAAGTTTCGCTGTAAATATTGAAAGTATTTGGGCAAATAACATTCCAAGTAATAACCCTGCAATTAAAGATATTATCCCAATAAATAAAGTTTCAAAGAATAATATCTTTGACATTTTCCTTTTTCCCATGCCTAAAACCATATAAATGCCAAACTCTTTTTTTCTCTTACTAATCAAAAATTTAGTAGCATATATTATCAATCCACCTAATATGACTGAAACTCCAACTGATATAACAGAAATAAGCTGTTCCATTGTTTTAACATACTCAGTTTGTCCTGCGTTCATATCTGCCATTACAGATTGAGAGCCAATTGAATTAAAACTATAAAATATACATACTGCAAAAGTTAAAGTTAAAAAATAGATAGTGTAATCCTTAAAACTTTTTTTAACATTATTTAAAGCTATTTTAAAATACATCTTTTGAGTCACCTCCAAGAAGTGTAACAATATCTATTATTTTGTTAAAGAATTCTTTCCTTGAATCCTCGCCTCTTACAAGTTCGTTAAAAATTTTACCATCCTTTATAAATAATATTCTATGAGCATAGCTTGCTGTAAAAGCATCATGAGTTACCATCAAAATAGTTGCTTCCAACTCTTGATTTAATTTTTCAATAGAATTTAGTAATAATTTAGCTGATTTAGAATCTAATGCGCCAGTAGGTTCGTCTGCTAAAATTAATTTAGGGTTATTTACTATTGCTCTCGCAGCAGCTACTCTTTGTTTCTGCCCTCCTGACATTTGATATGGATATTTATTTAATACATCTAATATATCTAAACTCTTAGCTGATTTCTTAACTAATTCATCAACTTCATTTCCCTTTTTTCCTGCTATAGTTAATGCTAATGCTATATTTTCATATGCAGTCAATGTATCTAATAAATTAAAATCTTGGAATATAAAACCTAACTTGTCTCTTCTGAATTTTTCTAATTTTTTATTCTTTAATCTAGTAATATCATCTTCATCAATTACAATAGCTCCAGTTGTAACTTTGTCTATAGTGGATATACAGTTTAAAAGAGTCGTCTTACCACTACCTGAAGGGCCCATTATCCCTACGAATTCTCCCTTCTCAACCTTGAAACCTATATTATCAAGTGCCTTTGTCACATTCTCTTTATTTCCATAATATTTTTCTACATTCTGTACATTTAAAATATTTTCCATAATGCTCCTCCTAATTGGTTAATTAATGAGCAAATATAATCAAATTTTATTATCTTCTTATTTGCTCCATGAATATATTTTAAAACTAACTGTATCTATTTCATATTGAAGTACCTTTCAACTAACTTACAATTTTGTAAGATAATTTTCCTAACTCAAAGTATATCAAATAATCTATTAATAAACATAATAAAAGAGTAAGGAGAAAAGGTATTCTGTTGCGCAGCGTTGCATTGAGAAAATAACTATAGGATTTCTTCAGCAAAAGTTGTTCCATTCTTGCTTGTCCTGAGCTTGATCTCAGGAGCATGCAGGAATTGGTACAACTTTTACTGGTAAAAATCCATAGACATTTTCTCCAGCAACCGAGCAACAAAATACCTTTTCTTTCGGTAAGTTATATCATAGGCCTAACTTCTCTAGTAGCCTTATTTACATAATACCAGCTATTAGATTCATAATAGTATCCCATATCATCATAGCAATGAACCAAATAAGATTCTCCATCATCAGAATCTACCTTAATTATTTGCGGGGTATATTTATAATTTTTTGAAAGGTAGTCTTTTACCACTTTGACGGCTTGCTCTTCTGTAAAAATATTAAATATCTCCTGAGTCGCAAGGTTTGTAAGATTACCATTCCTCATTTCATATACGTTGCCAGTTAGTACATGATAATAGAACTGTCTAGGCACACTGTCATTCTTACTTATGAAACACATAAATATATTTCCATCAATGTTATTTGTCCCTTCATAGGTTATGTCTTCATTTGCATATTGCTTTATTTTTTCATTAATATTATTTAATTCTTGTGGATAGTTTAACGTTGTCTTAGACGGAACCATATCACCATCAGAACTTAAATAATACCATGAATTATATTTGGTATCGTAAAACCATCCTATCTTCATTGTCCCATCTTCTGAGTTAAAGTAATACCACTTATTATCTATTTCCTGCCATCCTGCTAAATATCCATAATCTCCAATATATTTCCATTGATAATTATCTTCCTCCCACAATGCATAAGCATTGGTTGGAAACAAGCTTACAGTAATTGTTGATATAAATAATATCAAACAAATAATTTTTCCACTTATACGATACATTCTAACTTTCCTCCTTAGGCCTAATCTCCCAGTATGTAAGTATCAACTTAATAAATTAATTTTATATTCAATAACAAATGTAATAAATATTAGCGTATATTTGTAAAGTCACTAATCGGAAAAATTATATTAACTCTAGTTCCCTCACCTTCCACTGAACTTAGATGGATTCCAATACCCAATTTATCACTAAGCTTCTTACATAGATAAAGTCCTATTCCTGTAGATTTACCATACTTTCTTCCATTTTCCCCTGTAAACCCTTTATCAAAAACTCTATTAACATCACTTTGTGGAATTCCTATTCCATTATCCTCAATAGCTAATATTAAATTATCTTTTCCAAGTGTTGTACTTACTCTTATCATTGCATTTTTACTTCTACTATATTTTATAGAATTAATTATAATCTGATTTATAATAAATTTTATCCATTTAATATCTGTAATAACTGTACCAGAAACCCTGTCAATATCAACAGATATCTTTTTGTTTATAAAATCGCGTCTATTATTTCTAATAGCCTCTTTAACTGCTTCTTTTATTTCAAATTCCCTCACTATATAATCATTGCTTACATCTGTGCTTCTAGAATAATATAAAGCTTGATTTATATAATCCTCAATCTTTCTAATTTCATCTCCCAATGCATTTTTCTCTTTACCTTCGCTGTTTTCAATAATTAATTTAGAAGAAGATATTGGTGTTTTGATTTCATGAACCCAAGTTTCAATATATTCTCTATATTCGCTTTGAAGATGCTTATAAAAATTAACATGCTCATGCATATTTCTATTACAATCACTCAAAACTTCATAAAGAATTTTTCCTTCATAATAATTAGGAGATTTTATAACTTCTGGTAAAAGGTATTTTTTGTCTAACTTATCAAGGATTCCAATAATATCATCATAAAATTTTTTCTTAGCGAAAAAGTCAATAATAATGTATATAATTAATGGGCAAAACCAAATCAGAAAAATTATAAACATTATTATACTTGGTGTTTTAGCTATACTCATTATAACCAGCGTTAGTGTGTATATTATTAGATTCATTATAAGATAAGGGACTTTTGAAGCAAAATAATCTTTTATTTTCATAATAATATATATCCAAGTCCTCTCTTTGTTTCTATTCCATCGCTAAAACCTATTTCACATAATTTTTTTCTAAGCCTAGTCACATTCACGGATAAAGTATTATCATCAACGTAAAGATCCGAATTCCACAAATAATCCATTAAGTCTTCTCTACTCACTATCCCCCCCTTGTTTTTTAGCAAGCAGAGTAGTATCTTTAACTCATTTTTAGTAAGGTCAATGTTATTTCCATTGAAACTCACACTTCCGTTAGTAACATTGAGTTTTAATCCTTTATGTTCAACTATTTCATGAATTGAATTATTTCCAGTAACACGCCTTAATACGGCTGCTATTCTCGCAAGTAATATTTGAGTATTATATGGTTTTGTTATAAAATCATCTGCTCCAAGATTCATACTCATAATTTCATCCATCTCACTATCTCTGCTCGTTACAATTATTATAGGTATATCTTTTTCTTTTCTAATTTCCCTGCATATATAATATCCATCATAGTAAGGAAGATTTATATCAAGTAAAATCAAATTAGGTTCATCCTCTAAGGCTATCTTTACTATATTTTCATAATCATTTGGTGCATAGGCATCATATCCATAACGTGTTAAAAATTCAATAAGTTCTTTTTTTATATTCTCATTATCTTCTACTATCATAATTTTGGACATTTAAATTATTCTCCCTTTTGATACAAATACAAATTTTAAAATCCACTTCTATTATCGACTTTATTAATTTTGAAGTTGAGTATATTCTTCCCCCATTTACCTTGGCTTACATAAACACCACCAAATATTAATATTCCTCCAAGTATCATTAATCCGCTGATTCTTTCATCCAAAACAATGTTAGATGATATCATTGTAATTATCGGCACAAAATATATATAATTTGTAGTTTTTATTGCTCCTATAACCTTTACTGCTTTATTCCACATTAGAAAACAAAGTACTGATGCAAATATTGAAAGAAACAATAAATTCAAAATAATATCTATCCTTAAATTTTGCACTTTTGTTATATTAACCTTTGTGATAAATAAAATGGGCAGCATAGTTATAACTCCATAAAAGAATGTCTTTTTCACTATTAAAAGCTGGTTATATTTATTATCTACCTTTTTTATTAGAACTGAATAAATAGAAAATAAAATTGCAGAAATTATTGCCATAAAATCTCCCTTTGGGTTTAATCTTAATACTTTTCCATTATATATAACAATAGATATTCCTATAAATGCTATGATAAATCCAAATAACATATTGACTGTGAATTTTTCATTATTAAATATAAAATGAGAGATTAATGCTGTAAAAATAGGTATAGCTGAGGATATAAGACCAACATTTGAAGCATAGGTATATTTTAATGCTAAATTTTCAGTCCAGTAATATAAAGATATTCCACTAGCTCCTAGAAGAACAAATATCATTTCCTCTTTCAACGGTAGAAATCTAAAATTTTTAGGACAAATAATAATTAAAATAAGAAATGCTATAAAAAAGCGATAAGCCAAAATTTCTTCTGGAGAAAGCTCGGTTAACAATATTTTAGTAGAAATAAAGGTGGTCCCCCAAATAAGTATAGTCAAAATAGCCATTAAATTTGCAAAAATAATCTTACTTTTCATTTATAATTACTCCTTTAGCTTTTTAATTAATTACTCATTAGAGTAATTAATTATTATTTAGTCCTGCTATGAACCTAAGTAATTATAAATTTAATCTAAAAATTAGTATTGTAAAAAATTGAACCTACTTAGATATTCCTTTTATACATCATTGGTGTTACACCAGTGTATTCCTTAAAAAATTTTATAAAATGACTCTGATCATAAAAGCCGCTTTCAATAGCTACACTAACAAAATCTTTATTAGTTTGTAATAATCTCTTAGCATGATTTATTCTCATATTAGTTATATATTGATGTGGAGATAAACCATAATAATCATTAAATTTTCTGATTAAATAAAATTTACTTATATTTATTATATTAGACAAATCATCAAGTCTTATATCCTTCAAATAGTTTAAGTCTACATATTCTTTAATCTTTCTAATATTTGAATTAATATTTTCTGATACATTTTCATTCAAATACAAGTTGTCATTGTTGAGTAAAAGAGAAATGTAATTTAATAATTTTGATTCATTTTCTATATTACTATTTCCCTTTTCAATATCATCAATTAATTTAATTACATCTGAAAATACCTTTTGATTTATTTTCATATAATCAAATCTTATATCTTCACTATTAGTATTGAATCCTGATTTAAACCATTCCGTATTAATATATAACATTTTAAAATTCCAATTTTCATAGTTATCTGGATTACATCTATGAGAAATATTGGGCGGTATTATTAGAAATGTATTCTTTGTAAGGTCGTAGATATTTCCATCTATTTCAGTTTTAGAACTTCCACTTTCAATTAATCCTATAGAAACTTCTTCATGAAAGTGAGCCTTAGATGAATGTATAGAGTTATTGCATCTTTTTATTTCAATATTTCTATTATTACTATTAAAAGAATATCTTATCCCAGTCATTTCTATCCCCCACTATTACTTTTATAAATTGCTTATACAATATATAATTATATACTATGTTTACCAATTATATTTAGCACTTTCGTCGAATTTTTCATACTCCTGGGAAATTATTATGCCCTTTAGGGCACAACAATGTTTCTACTTTATTGTGGATTATAGTATAAGTCTAGGTTACGTGCTTGTTCATAGATATACAAAATTAAGCATTCTACTTATAGATAAATATTTATAATTTCAGTAATTTATTACACAAGTATAAACTATCATGTTTTTATCTGTATATAGGTAAACGAACATAAAATTATATATACTTTAAAATATAATCCAACTAGAAATGAATAGCATACTTTTGTGGAATGTTTCATAAGGAATTTTTGTGGTAGTGATTCTTAGAATAAAAGTTGTTCCAAATATGCTTGTTCAAAGCCTCGCCTTTGAAGCTAGCATTTTGGGCACAACTTTTGTTCTTAGAATCACCCATAAAAATTCCTTAGAAACTGGAACAAAACGTATGCTATTCATTTCGGTTAGTTATAAGCTTAAGTGTGAGTTATATGTTGTTTATCTATAATGGACTCATTCTATCTCTCATTCACAACTTCTTTTAAAGTATTTGTCCCATTTATTGCAGCTGGAAAGCCAGCAAATACTGTCATTAAAAGCATAATCTCTTTTATCTCATCCACCGTTAACCCAATGTTCAATCCTGCATTTATATGAAACTTCAATTGTGGTTTAGCATTTCCTAAAGCCGTTAACGCTGCAATTGTAGCAATCTGCCTATATTTTTTACTCAAGTTATTTCTCCCAATAATATCTGCATAGCTATTCACTACAAACTTTACTAAATCTGGCGCAAACTCATTGTAAGCCTCTTTAAGAACATTCACTTGATTACTATCTAATTCTGAGAGTTCCTTTCCCCCAACTTCATACCTCTCTTCTGGCAGTATTTCATTTGTAGGTTCGTCTCCAATAATATCATTTATACCTTCAATTTTTCGTTCTTTAACAACATCTTTTAATGCATTCATTGCATTTATAGATGTTGGGAAACCAGAATATCCTGACATTTGAAGTATTACTTCCTTAATCTCATTAATTGTGCACCCAACATTTAGTGCTCCATTTATATGAACTCTTAACTGTGGCTGCGCATTTCCTAGGGCTGTTAATGCTGCAACTACTGCAATTTCTTTTGACTTTAAATCTAGGCCCTCTCTTGAATAAATATCACCAAAGCTGTATTCTATGATATATCTTCCTAAGTCAGGAGATATATCCTTTAAACCATTTTCTACCTCTTGACCAGCTTTTCCATCTATCTCAAGTAATTTTCTATATCCTCTATCAAATCTGCTTTCCTCTTTCATTAATCTTTTCCTCCATTTCATTATAAATCTTGATTTTCTTTTCTACGAAATCCTTTGCTTCCAATAATATCTTAATTTCTTTATTAATTGATTCCAAATGATTTTCCATCATATTTTTTCTTTCTGGAATTGTCTCATCTCCCATATGCCTTAATCTCGCATACTCTTTCATCTTTCTTATATTCATTCCTGTTTCTCTAAGTCTATTTATTACTTCAAGCCATTTTAAATCTTGCTCAGTGTAAACCCTTTTTCCAGCTGCATTTCTTTTGATATCTTTAATTAATCCGATACTTTCATAGTATCTTAAAGTATGAGCTTTTAATTTAGTTATTTTTGATACTTCATTTATTTCAAATTCTAACATAAACTTCCTCCCTAAAAAATCATATCATTTAAAGCGCGCTTTAAGTCAATTTAAAAATTTAAATTAATTAATATAACTAATTTCTATTTATATACATCCTTCTTCAAAACCTTCCAAATCCTCTTAATTCCTTCTTCTATTTCTTCAACACTCAAATGTCCATATCCTAAAATAATTTCATTTTTATGGTACCCTTTATGTATTGAATATTTTTCAACTGGGTATACTATCACTTTTTCCTTTGTAACTTTATCCAATATTTCTTCTGTAAAAGTTATATTTTCGAATTCAACCACTAAATGCAAACCAGCAGCTTGTCCTTTCACAACATATTGGTTAGGAAAATTAACATCTAAATTTTTTATTAATGCCTGCCGTTTCTTACTATATTCTTTTCTCATTTTCCATATATGCTTTTCTAACTTTCCTTCGCTTATAAACTTTGCCAAAACAAACTGTGAAATAGATTCAGTATGTACATCTGTGTACATTTTTAAATTCCTATACCTGTATAATAATTCTTTAGGCAATAACATATAACCTAATCTCAATGCTGGAGCCAAAATTTTACTAAAAGATCCAACATATATTACTTTATTAGGTTCCAATTCATAGAGTGAACTTATTGGTTGACCCTCATAGCGAAACTCACTATCATAATCGTCCTCAATAATATAACAATTATTCTTCTCTACAAATTTAACAAGTTCTATACGTCTCTGTATTGGCATAACTCCACCTAATGGAAATTGATGAGATGGTGTTACATATACGAATTCGACCTTGCCTGTTGGATTTATCATATCCGTTTTTAATCCTTTATTATCAACTGGAACAGCATTTATTGAATATCCACAAGATGAAATAACATTTAATAATCCATAATGAATAGGGTCCTCTGTAACAACTTCAGAATTAGGATTATATAGAATTTTTGCTATCAAAGATAATCCTTGTGTAGAACCTGAGGTAATCACTATTTGTTCCGGACTGCACTGTATTCCTCTTGTTCTAAATAAATACTCTGAAAGTTCTTGTCTTAATTCCATTACGCCTTCAGGACCGCAATATCTAAATATTGAATATGAACTATTAGTGCAAATCTTATTAAACAAATTTCCCCACTCCTTTCTAGGAAACATGCCTAATTCTGGTATTCCAGAGCGAAAATCAATAATATTATTGTCATGTTCTTTTGAAATTTTGCTTGAAATAGCTTGACTATCCTTTATTGTTTCTCTCCTAAAATAAGTGCCTTTTGAAACAACTGTGCCCGACCCATGCCTACTTTCAATATACCCTTCAGCAATAAGCTGTTCATAAGCTTCTACAATAACATTTCTAGATATTTTTAAATCTTCTGAAAGCCACCTTGTTGATGGCAGCTTTCCCCCCTCAACTAATTTACCTTGCAATATAAGTAATTTTATTTGTCCATAAATTTGTCTTATAAGTGATACATCACTATTTTTATCAATACTTAACCACATTACTTAATCATCTCCTAATAAAAGTGGTACTACAAAAAATCATATTAAGTGGAACTACACGAACCACTTTATAGGTGCTACTATTATAAAATAAATACTATAAATTCACAATGATAGAAGGAGAATCCAAAATGAAAAATAAATCTACTGCTTATCTAGAACTAACACTAGCAATGTTTATTGCTGGCAGCTCTGTTGTAGTAAGTAAATTATTAGTTCAAACCTTGCCTATTTTCTTAGCATCAGAATTAAGCCTTATAACAGCATTGACTGTATTAATACCTTTGACCTACAAAATAAAAAAAGAGCTCCCTAAAATTGATAAGAGAACAATATTTATATTATTTTTTCAATCCATTACCGGAGTTTTCTTGTTTAGAATTTTACTTTTTTTAGGATTAAAGTTTACCTCTGCATCTGAAAGTGGCTTAATAACAAGCACTTCACCAGCTATAATTGGGATATTAGCCTTCTTTATATTAAAAGAAAAGCTATATTTAAATAGAATCTTAGGAATTGTATTTGTTGTCTTTGGTATTTTATTGATAAATATTTATAATTTATTCGTATTACCTTCATGTAATGTAAATTTTATTAAAGGAACTTTGTTAGTTTTTTTAGCAGTATTGTGCGAAGCTCTCTTTTCCATATTAAGTAAGAAAAATAACATCCCAATTCCACCAATATACAGAACAACAATGATTACAATATTTTCAACCTTATGTTTCATTCCTTTTGCTATAAATGATTTTTTATCCTTTAATTTTTCTAACTTCAATATTACTGCATACTTATCAGTAGGATATTATGGAATATTTGTTTCTGTAATCTCTTATGTATTATGGTTTAAAGGAATCGACAAAGTGGATGCGAGTAATGCAGCTGTATTTTCTGGAATCATGCCAATCAGTTGTATTTTTCTCTCTAGTATAGTGTTAAGAGAAAAAATATTACTTATACATATTATTAGTCTAACCTTTATCCTCCTAGGCATTTATTTCTCTTGTTCCAATATTCTAAGTAGAACTACAACCAGAAGATAGATTATAAAAATGCATGGATATTAGTTTTGCTTATTTTTCCCTCGCTTAAAGCTTCTTTTCTATTACTAGTATATTATTAAGACTTTAGGAAAAAATGAAATCAGTATTATTACAAAAGGAGTGTTAAATTATAATGAAAAAATTCTTTTCTATTTTTATATTATTTATTTTACTTAATACACTAATAACACCAATAAAGGCATATAGCATTGATAATGAAAATATCCTAACCAATTCTTCAGTCAGTTTAAAATCCGATGAGAGAAAACTCTGGATTGATCATGTTTTATGGACTAGAAATTTTATAATTAGTGACTTATCTTCTCTTCCCGATAAAGACTTTATATTACAAAGATTACTTAAAAATCAGGATGACATTGGAAATTCAATTAAGCCATACTATGGCGAAGAAGCAGGCAATAAGCTTTCTAAGCTTTTAAGGGAGCACATTTCAATTGCAGGTCAAGTTGTAGATGCTGCTAAAAGCAACAAAAAAGCTGAATTAGATAAATATAATAAATTATGGTATAAAAATGCTGATGAAATCGCAGAATTTTTATCAAAAGCAAATCCCAACTTACAGGAATCTGAATTAAAAAATATGTTACATAAACATCTAGAATTTGTCACAAACGAGGCAGTAGCTAGAATAAATAAAAACTGGACTGCAGATATTGAGGCTTACGATAAAGGTGAAGATCACATGATTATGTTTTCTGATATAATTTCAGATGCGATTATAAAACAATTCCCTGAAAAATTCAGTTGACATAGGTGAAATAATATTGACTGGTTTTCAATTAAAATCCAGTCAATATTGTGCTACTTTTTATTTTTTGATGACTTCTATATTTAAATTATTATATCTTTTTACTGCGGGCCTATCATATTCCAAAACTTTAAAGAAATTAAAAACAATATAACTCCCAAAGTATATATAGTAAAAAAAACTCTTTTAAATTTTGTCCAATATCTGTTTTTCCATGCTAAAATACTAATTACAAATAAAAGGATAGTAATACCACACAAAAGGATTGGAATTATTAAAATGATCCTTAAACTTATAGGTACTCCAAACATAAATGCATATTTGCCTAACATTGAAGTAATAATGGATGCAGAAGTACAAAATATAATCACTAGAATTGACGTGAAAATACCTATACATCC
>Ga0209281_1000995_pt1 | contig 22408 bp, 10 predicted proteins | sample MedtruBG_FD_187514 | JGI IMG/M metagenome (GOLD analysis project Ga0209281, IMG submission 187514) | Root nodule microbial communities of legume samples collected from California, USA - Medicago truncatula BG (SPAdes) (version 2) | ecosystem: Host-associated > Plants > Roots > Nodule | place... | reverse complement strand
AAACTACGTCTCAATACTTCCTATTATTTAATTTATTCTATCATATATAAAATTTTTTTCACAAGATTATTTTTGCATTTAAAAATATTTTTAATAACTCATTTCATTAGCCAATTTATATATTACAGCTCCACTGCAAAAACTTAAAATTTCTATAAAAATATCTTAATAACGTTTAATCTATTTTCGAGGAATACAACATTAAAAATCTATGCTTGGATAAAATTTTCTTTCTATTTGTAGTGAATAAAATTATATTTCTTCAACATAGTTATATCTACCAATTTATTTGAAATATAAAAAATAGCCATCACAGAATAATTTTAAAAAAATCATTCTGTGATAGCCTCATGTATCATATCATATATCTCTTTTTAGACCCAAGCACCACTAGCATCAACCTTATAACCATCAATCACTGTGTTACTTGCCATAGCTCCATTGCTGTATAAATAGTACCATTTACGATTTGTTTCTTGCCAACCTGTTGCCATAACTCCATTGTCTTTAAATAAGTACCATGTACCATTTATTTGTTTCCACCCTGTTACCATAGCCCCATTATCTTTAAGGAAATACCAAGTATCATTTACTTGCTGCCAACCTGTTGCCATAGCTCCATTACTGTCAAGCTTTAGTAAATACCAATAACCATCTACTTGTTGCCAGCCTATCTTTGGTATTCCGTTTATATCGGCTAAGTACCAATTTCCATCTACAAGCTGCCAGCCTGTTATAACTTGTCCATTTGTGTTTACAAGTTTTATCATACCACCTTCACTCTTTTCAACTTTTACAGTATCTACTGTTGTTGATATAGGATTTGATGATATACCATTATTACTTGAATTATTATTTGATGAAGAACTATCACTATCATTGTCATCATCGCTGTCGCTGTCATCATCATTATCACTTGAACCGCCTGTCGTTGGATTTGTTGTAAATGTTAGTATTGTCTCAAGTCCTGCTGGATTATTTCCTTCAGCGGCTACTCTTACTAATAATATATGGTTTCCACTAAAGTTTATTGCATTGAATGTTGCAGCATCATATGCTACATACCCTGCGCCATCTAAATTGTATTCCATCCATGCTGCCATTCCATATACTTTATTTGTAGTGTCATCTCTTATTACGAATGGTGCTGGTGGTGTTACTGAACCTACTTTGCTATTCTCAAAGTTAGTTACTGCTACACGAAGTGCTGCTATTGCATCATTCACTTGTGTTTGTGTAGCATCCTGGTCATCGTAAACTCCTTGCGCGGCATTAATAGCATTATTTAATATATCTTTTGATCCTGCTTTATATTGCCCTGCTGCTATTCCTTCTACTGCTGCAGCAAGTTTGTTTATTGCGTCTGCTATAACTGATAGTAATCCATTTTTATCTACTGTTATTAGTTCATCTATTGTTACCTTAAATTCATACTCAAATGGATCTTCTAATTCATAATCATCTGAAAAATATTGTACAGCTCCTGATGTAGTCGCAACATTGCCATTAATATCCCAATCTACATACTCATCTGCTATTGCTATAACTTCTACGCCCCCTGAAGTTGTAACTTTCAATTTAAATTCTATTGGATTTAATAAATCCAAATCATTTTCTGATGTTACACTTTTGGGCACTGTTGCATATATTGTTCCTTGTGCTGTTGAGTCTATTTCTGGTCCTATTACCGTTACATTTTTCTCTATTTCATTTTCTGAAGTATTTGGTTCTTCTGTTCCTGTTTCTGTCAAACCATTAACTGCAACTTCTAGCTTATCTTTAGCTTCATCTACTGCTGCTTGTGTTGCTTCATCATCTGCGAGCACTTCTTGTGCTTTTATTAATGCTTGTGTAAATACTTCCCACGACTCCTTAGTATAGTTACCTTGTTCTTTGTCTTTATGCGAATTATATAATGTTTCTAATTGTAACTTGTTAACAGTTCCATCTTCTGTCAAGCCATTAACCGCAACTTCTAGTTGCCCTTTAGCTTCATCTACTACTATTTGTGTTGCTTCATTATCTGCAAGCACTTCTTGTGCTTTTTTTAATGCCTGCGTAAATGTTTCCCATGATTCAGCAGTATAACTTCCTTGTTGTTTATCCTTATTATTTTCATATAAAGATTGTAAATCTGTCTTATTAACTGTTTCTATTGGTCCATTTCCCATTTCAAGATTAAGGAGCGTCGTTGTTAAAACTGATTCATAGTACTTATTAATAGCAGCAAAATTCGGATGAGTACCAGAACCGTTAACTCCTGGAACTCCAGCTGAATTCAAATTATCAAAGGTATAAGTATTTTTCATCTCAGTAATGCGAGTATCTAGATCAGTGTCACCAAAGACATCCGCAACTGTAACACCCCACTTTTTACATGCACCTAATTCAATTTCTCTAAGTGCCAATTGTGCATTCCAATCACGAGAGCCTAGTTTATGCACTGCAACATAAACGATCTTTGCACTTGGCCACTTTTGCTTCATTTCATATATTGTCTTTTCAAAGGAGCCTGCAAAAGTAGCTATATCAAAGGCTGCTGGATCCTTTCCTGCTGTCAATGTTCCAACCTCATATAATGGTGTTCCTCCACCATTATATATGTTTTCTGCATCATTGGTTCCCCCATTGAATACCACATAATCAGGAGCTACTGAAGATGCTGCTTCCACATGGTTAACGATGTATCCTCCCATGGGTTTTGTTGCTGCTAGCCCAATAACTGCACCATTATGTGCATACTTGGTTATTGTCATTCCTTGATCTTTAGCAGTAAAATCCACAAATCCAAGAGGATATTTATGCCCAGCAACAATACTATCACCGAATGCATATACAGTTTTTCCCTGTAAAATACTTGGTTCACTAGGCTGAGCAATAATTTCTTCCCCACCAATTACAATGAAATTATCAATGGATGGGACTCCTGCACTGTAGTAATTTGCTATAACCATTTTTGCTAAAGAATTAGCAGCAATATCATTAACTGTACCAGAAGCAAGAGTTTCACCTGTTGATTTTTTAACTATACTATATTCTAGTGTTTTTGTTTCAAAATTCACTTTAAATCTAATGTTATTCCATTCACTATTTCTATATCCTGTTGTTATTTTCATCCACGTTGGCGAAAGAGCCTCTGAAGTTGTGGATGAATCCGATTGGACACCTGTATAAGAGTATCTAAATTCAGTAGGTGTTCCACAAATTGCAAAAATAAGGTTACCTAAACTATCCCGAAACTCTACTCCCGATTTTTTATTTGTAGTTGTGATAACTGTCTTCCAATCAAAAGAGAGCTCTATCCATTTTTTCTGATTATAAACGGTTTCATCAAATGCTTTAACTGACGTTGTGTAGTTACCCATTTCTTTCGCAACATTTAAAACCCCATTCTCTATGCTAGTGCCTAGCGGGAATCCAAAGTTTTCAGGTGTAGTTTGTGAATCAAATTGTTCATCAATAAGAACATAGCCATCTGCTGCTGTACGTAATCCATCAATTGCCGCTTGTAAAGTTGCAATAGCACCATTTATATCGTCTTGAGTAAGGCTGCCAGCTTGATCACTATTAGACCTTGAACTTTCAAGCACAATACGTGCTGATTCAAGTGCATTCACGAAGACTGTCCAAGTTTTATCTGTATACTCACCTTGCTGCCTATCTTTATTTTCATTATATAATGTTTCTAACTGTGATACATCTATAGTTGTATCAACAGTTCTATTAACTTTAATATTATAGTAACTATAAGCTGTTCCATCAGTAGAGCCTACAACAATTTTTATCTCATTATCACCTACTATTAATGGTATATCTTGCGATATCTCTCCACTCTTTACATCTACATTATTTACAGTGATATTTGCATTGCTTATGCCTGCTATAGGTTGTAAAGTTATACTACTTGTTACATAAGGAACACTTACACTATAATCAAAAACATTACTTGCAAATGAAGGAGTCAATGTCCCTTGATTCAGTACAAGACTTTTTAATGAAGAATCTACAGCTGAAAGAGTTCTATAAACTGAAATAATATAATTCTTTACAGTACCATCTTCTGCAGTAGCCTCAATATTAATTGTATTTTGCCCTTCATTTAATAACAATTCTTGCGAAGGTTGCCCACTTTGCACTTTAACTCCGTTAACGGTTATAGTTGCAAACATACTGTTTGTAGTTGGAGTAACTGTTACCTTATCTGCATAGTTAGGTACATCATCAGCTTTGTAGCTATATGCATCTAATTTTGTAAGTGCTCCACTACTTAAAGTCAGGCTGCTTAAATCAGTGTCATTTTTATCATAAGAAAGACCACTGTTTAATCTAATATAATCTATATAAGAATTACATGTATATGTGCCAGTAGCATTAAAAACTATCTTATCTACATTTGCTCCTGCATTTCTGAAAGCCACATTATTAAAACCAGTTAACGGCGTATTCATATCATCCATATATAAAGAATATTTGTCTGAATTAGTATCCATAACCACTTTCATAGTATGCCATACACCACTCGAAAATTTAAAACCAGTGTCAGTACCTGTAGAACCGTTGAAGGCATATAGCGAACCACTTTTATTGTAGAAAGATAAAATATTGGTTCCAGTTGAATCATAAAAATATGGGGATAAAAAGTAAGTTCCAGATGCTCCGGTTTCATTTACCCTTGCTTCAAATGTCACAATACCAGTCAAATTCAATCCACTTTTTTCCAAAGAAGTCGTACCACTTGGGCTTGACGGTTTAACCATGTGTACTGCATTATTCAGGCTTCCAATGTTATCCACCGTAATTGTGCCACTAGCAGGGGTAGCTGTCCATCCTGCTTCAGTGCTGCTTCCTCCAGTAAAGTTAGTACCTGCTGTTAATGCATCAAAATTATCATTTATAACATAAACGGGTGGATTTAGTTTAGTTAACTTTATTTGTGTTGCTTGTACTGTAGCTCCAGGTACAATAGCAATGTTAGTTACTTGCCCATCAGTATATCCTGACTTAGATCCTGTCAAGTTAACCGGTGACCCTATTGGTACATCATTTAGGGTATATACTCCCTGTGCATCCGTTTGAGCACTATACGTTTGAGAACTTACTGTAGTAGTTACAGTTGCCCCTGAAATTAGGTTTCCTGAATAATCAGCTACAGTTCCTGTTATTGAACCAGTAGTACTTAAGGATTCCAAACTTAAATTCATTCTGCTTGAATTACCCGCAGCTACTGTTGCATTTCCATTTCCATTTTTATATCCAGTTTTAGTTGAAGTAACTGTGTATGTTCCTAAAGGTATATTCTGTATACTGTAGAAACCTGCTGTATCTGATAATCCAGTATAAGTTTGTCCATTTCCTGTAACACTAACATTTGCTCCTGGTATAATATTTCCATAAGTATCTTTTGTATAGCCCATTATGGACTCTACTCCAGTAGCAATATCTCCATAATACTCAAAAGCACCTACATCAGAAGTTCCATTATAAAGTGCTTTCCCTGCAAAATCTAATGTTGGCTTAATAGTAGTATTCTTATAAGGAATAATAGTAGTAGTGTAATCATATTTTGTAGCTGTATCATAGCCAGCGTCTATAGCAGGTGAACCTGACTGTAATCCATATCCACTAATACTATCTAAAAGAGGTCCTGTAGTTTCTTTTCCTCCGCCTCCCTTTCCAGGGTCTTTAAATTTAGGGTCAAGTTTTATTGCGTGTATATCACTAGCATCTGCATATACATCAGGACCATAATAAAGATTATTATCATAGGTAATTGAGTTTACCTTTAATAATTCGGGATCACTTTTATCAGATCCAGTAGAATAGAATATATTATTAGCTATATAAACTGGATAATCAACTGTAGAGGCACCACCACTTGCACCAATAAATTTAAAGATAGTTGTGCTCTTATTATTATAGAAGGTGTTGTTATATATATAATGTGGTCCTTTATTTGCATGTAAATTTATATAATTTCTGCTGTTATTAACCAGAACATTATATCTAACTATTGATCCTCCAAAGGAAAATTGACATAACAATATTCCATCTCCACAATCATGAACATAATTGTACTGTAAAATAGTATTTGTAGTAGCTTTATCTGGATCTATACCAGCATAATCAGCCCCTCCAGCTTTCTGCGTAGTTTCATATACTTCGTTGTATTGTATAGTAACATTATCTGTATAATAAGCTTCAATACCACAAGTTCCAGCTTTTTCAACAACATTTCTTTCAATTAATGCATCTTTTGCATCAGTTAAATATATACCATTACATGCTAAAGAGTTATTGTATTGATTTACATAGTTATTCTTTATGATAATATTGGTATTGGGTGTCCATGTAGTCGAGCTTTCACTGTCTCTTTTCCCCCAACCTTTTTCTCCATCCCACTGCTTAAATGTAATACCTGCAAAAGAAGAGTCTTTTACGACACAATTTTCAACTATGACATCGTTAAATTTTGTTGGAACTGTTGTATTAGAATCTCCTGATATATTAAATACTATACCACCTGTATTTTTAGATCCATCCCAGCCAGTTTTAAAAGTTATTCCAGGTTCGTTATTTGTAACATCTCCACTTATCCAGTTAATTTCACCGGATACATCATGAACATATATACCATTTAATCGAAAATGGTTCAAAACCACTGGATTGACTCCTTGATTGAAACCACCAGTTATATGCACGCCTCTATAATCTCCCCAGTGTGCATCTTGATTCTCATCTGGCTCGATAACATTTCTATTAGTTACCTCTAAATTATTAATTTCCCAGTATTCTTGATTATAAAATAAAACTGCATCGTTTACAGTTCCATTACCATCAATTTTAGGCTTATTTCCTGTTCCATACATGTCTATAATTATAGGACTTCCTTCAGCTCCTGAACCTTTTGGAGCTAACTGCCCAATCCAGTTGGAACCGGCTGCTAATAATATTTTATCACCAGAAGTAAAAGTTGTATTATTCACCTTATCTAAGCTCTTCCATGCTGAATTAGAAGTTGTGCCACCGTTGCTGTCATTTCCGTTAACTGAATCAACATAATAAGTATTCCCTGCTGCTAGAACTCCATTTGGTACTACACCAAGAAACATAGCTACAACCATTACAAATGCTAAGATAATCGACATAGCCCTTGAAGATTCTTTACTCATAATATTGTTTTTCATCATTTCTTACCTCCTAATAAGTTACTAAAAAACTTATATCCTCTAGACTTTTTTCAAATCCTCCTCCTTTTCATTCGACTTAAGTTTCATAAAGCATCATGTTGTAAACGCTTTCCACGATTCTGAAAATAAAGCTTTAAATTTTATAATAAAATTTAAAGCCTTACTTAATGGGAAGCTGTTGTTAACACATTTCTATTTTATTTAATTTAATGTTTTAACACTATTGAAAAAACAAAGCATTTTGTTAAAAAATCAGACACTATATATAGTTACTAAAAAACTTATATCCTTTAGACTTTTTTCAAATCATCCATCTTTTCATTCAACTTAAGTTTCATAAAACATAGTTGTAAAAGCTTTCCAAAACTCTTAAAATAAAACTTTAAATTTTGTAATAAAATTTAAAGCTTTATTATATGAGATAACTGTGTTTATACATTTTCATTTTATTCAATTTAATGTTTTAGTACTATTGAAAAAACAAAGCACTTTGTTAAAAAACCAGACATTATAATATGTAGAAATCATAGATTTTTCTGCTTTCTATCTAACTAATACCTCTAATATTCCAGTTCTACAAGCATATCTGTATTCCTGGTACGATAATGATTGTTTCTCTAAAAATCTTGACTAAAAACTAGAAACAGCTCATAATAAATGTATAATCAGTCTCCCATATATTCATATAATCAACAAAATTAACAGGATAAAATTATCTTTACTGAGAGAATTTAAATTGTAAAAAATCAAACTCGGGTTAATTAGATAATGTATTTCTTTCTCTGATTATTTATGGTTCATAAAACTGTAAATATAATCTTAAATCCACTCTGAAATTTAACCCTTTTTAAACAAACTCAATTTAATAACAAATAACAAGATTACATTTAAACATAATAAAACAACGTAAGGAGTCACTGATTTTTATGAAAAACACGTCAATTGCAAATACACTTAAAAGTATGACCACTAAACAGAAAGTTTCCTATGTTTGGGACTATTATAAAATTCATATTTTGTCTACTCTAGCATTACTTTTTCTTATAATATCATTCACATATTCTCAACTCACCACTCAAGAAACATATTTTGATATTACATATATAGGAGCTTCTATTAATGTTGATGAATTGTCCCATGTTGATGATTCCCTTAATCAAATAGTATTAGATGGATCCTCTAAAGAAGTAATTAATTTAGATTCAATATTTACCGATAATTCTTCAGATAATCTTAATGAACAACTTTCTCAAAAATTTATGGTTAAAATTGCTGCAAAAGAAATAGATATGGCTATTGTAAGCAAAAAATTTTTTGAAGATAACTATTCTTCCGATATGTTCTTAAATTTAGAATCACTTGAAGGATTTTCTTTACTTCCTATAGACAATGATGAAGTTATAAAAAGAAATGATTCTAATGGTAATTTAGCTTCTTACGGCATAGCAATTAATAAGCTTAATCTTCTTAAAGATGTGAATTTTGCTTCCAATGATTATATCCTCGTTGCAATAGCTAATTCTGAACGAACAAATAGAACTTTAGACATATTAAAAGTATTTTTAGAAAAATAAATATTAATTAAAAAGCAGCTATCGGTAAATATTCTACCAATAGCTGCTTAATCATATTTTCAATAGTTGGTTCCTAACAAACTTCAATAATCTAATTATCTTTATTTTCTTATAGAATCTTCCCACTGAGCATCAAGTGGTGGCAGTTCGTCACCTGTAGTCAAGTAAATTCTATCAACTCTTAGCTGCGACTTTCTTGCAAATATTGAAAATACATGCTCGCCTACAGGTATCTCTAAATCAGATATTAAACACCAGTAATACACTTGTGAAGTATTGTAAGTATGCAGATTTCCTTTTCCAAGCTGTTCGGATAATGGTCTTACCTTACCATCAATAGCTAGATAACATGAATCTGACTTATCATTATAGTGCCTAATCAACATCCAAACACGATAAACTCCAGAATTACTAAAGTTTATTTTATAATGCATTCCAGGGGCATTCTCTGGCTCTTCCCACAAGATTCCTGGCTGAGCAACATGCATGGCAAAGCCAGTTCTTCCATTAGTTTCTGACTGTAGGTGACTCCATGAAATCTTTCTTCCATCTTTGCTGGATGTAAGATAAGCATTTTCTGAGTTTTCCAATGCATATTCTACCTCGATTGCGACATTTCCGTCTTTTTCAACAAATATACCTGAGCCAAACTCTTTTATAATGTCCTTTTTACCGGTACATTTCCAAAGATTTTCATACCTTTTTTCCCCTAATGTAATCTGTGGATAATCTAAGCATTTTAAGAAAATCTCATCAATAACTTTATAAAAATCTCTTGTTGCATATATAACATTTAGAGGTGGAACTTCTTCTGCTTTTGTCATATACAGTTCATTACATACCTGTTCTAATTCATTCCAATTTACCACTGGAGTTTCAATTCCGTATTCTACAACTGGATTATTATTATGACTGCTAGTAATAGGTCCTAGATTTAATCCTTTTTTCCCGCTTGTATAAATCACGAGTTTATTGATAGTCACATAGTTGTCCACCATATAAAGTTTTAAACAGTGTTTACCGGCGGTTAGATATGGAAGTTCAACAGTTATTTTTTCTCCATTATCAAAGACGCTTTCCTGCCATGTTCCCATCCATTCATCGCAAGTATCCGTTTCAACTATAACAGGCTGTTTGTCATCAAAACCTATTCCAAAACGAATTCTGCCAGTAGAATCAAGAGTTAAGAATCGATATATTTCTAGTGTATACTTCCCACCTTCTTTTAAATAAATGTCGTATTCTAACCTAGGATTATCTTGAATCTTTTCGTCCATTGGATGCAATTCTGAATTCCACGCCATCATGGCAGCTCCTTCATACCTTCCCATACCTGGCACCTTTATCCAGCCACATCTTTTCACCCCAGCTTCCGAACTATCATAGGAAATTTTCCTGTCATATCCATCAGCTAACATAGATACATATCCATCTGCCTCTACATATCCTGAGAATCTCTCTGGATATGCCACATCTTCTTCCACCTGCACTTTTATCGGAATAACAGTGCCACTTTTATGATCACAAACTGTAATACTACCCTGTTTACCAGCATACTTTTTAGGATCTATTACTGTTACCAAAATCCTCTTTTCCGTTTGTATAGTTCCTTCCATTTCAGAAACTGAAATCCAATCTTCTCCCTCTTTTACCTCTATAGTGAAAGTTATACTTCCCTCTCCTTGATTTCCAATCTCAATCCATTTTTGCCTTTGACCATAGATTGAAAAATTAAGCGTTTCCTCTTCATTCCAAATATTCACCTTTATGGCGCTTCCATCAATTCTTAATGCAGGCTTTCTCTCTGGGTACATTGCAGTAGGTGGAGGCGGAAAGCTTTCTGGTGTAAGTATCCCGTCCCACTTACCGCCACTCATCTTTTTATTATAAAAATGAAGCATTCTCTTTTTGCTATCCATCATTCTTACTGAAAGTTCCACATACTTGTCAGCCGCCTGCATATTTCCACGATCATAAGAAATTACGCTCCTATCAGCATAATAATATTCATGGTTTGTATAATAGGAAGCATGAATTTTCATCAAAAATAACTGAAAAAATGCATCACGCTCTTCTATAGGAAGGCTATTTATAATTGCATTTCCCCTCCTGAAAATTTCCTCTAAACGCAATAGTCTACGTCCTGCCTCATCACCATATAATGTTTGTGAAAAGACATTTGAGTTCATATGTTCAATTTTGCGCACGTTAGTTACCTGGGCAAAAATTTCATATAATTCGGCAGCTTCTGCCCCATAATTACCTGAAAAGTTTGAATTTATCCAATGCTCGGTAAACTTAACTGTATTCTTTGTAATTCCTGTTTCTTTTCCTGCTTCCCAGCCATATCGTAAAAAAAACTCCATATCCTGCTCAATAGGCTTTAAACCACCTACATTAAGAACCCATACTTTTCTTATTCCTGATTCATAGGATTTCTTTAACTCGTTTCCGGTATGATCTAACGGAATAGAATTGATAAATAGATAACTCATCGCCGTTCCTGGAGGCGCCCAGTAAGAACTGTGATAATATAACCCATTCCCACCACTACGTCTGCGTTCTACCTCATTTGGATAACGACGCATATGTCCAAAGTTATCATTAGCCCAAATAAGGGTCACGTCTTCCGGCAAGTCAAGGCCACTGTTATAAAGATCTAACACCTCTTTATAAGGTACAAATGTTTGTAGAGTCTCTTTTCCTCTTTTTTCTCCAAGTACCTCATCAAGTATCTGTCTTTGATCCTTTACTACTTTATCTAAAAGAGCAACCTTTGCATCCATTTTTTCTTCAGCATTCATAGATGTATCTTCATCAATTGCCTGTGTATGGAATCCAGAATCATGAATTCCTCGCATACCCATGGTGTAAGATACTTCATAATCTTTATTTTGCTCTACACTTTCCCTCCAATATTCTTTCAGTATTTCACGGTTTCGTCCTTCAATGGAATAATCATATACGCCGTCAGTGTAGCCTTTACTTTCAATCCATGGAGCCCATTCATTTTGATTACTACGAAGCAGCATATCACAGTGAGAAGTTCCTACGACAATCCCCATTTTTTCCGCTAACTTTCCATTCTCGGGATTTCCATTAAAATAATTAACATGCATTGCAGGCCAGATATAATTCGCCTTCAATCGAAGAAGGAGTTCAAATAAGTGCCTGTACGTAGTAGGCCCAATTGTATCATCTGGTGTATGCAGCTTAGCCCAATCGTTAAATTCTTCTTCATCATTAATAAAAATTCCACGGTATTTTACTGATGGCCAATCCACCTTTAAAAAGTTCGTAGGAACACAAAATATATCTTTTATTTTAACTGGAACATCTGCGAAGTAGTACCAAGGTGACACACCCATTTCTTCACACAAATCATATATTCCAAAGATCGTACCACGTCTGTTTGATCCAATAATATAAAGTACACCATCTACCACTTCTTCCAGAAAAGCTTCAAAGTGGTAAGAACCATCCTCCATCTTAAGTTTTTCCACTGATAATCTCTTGTTTTTTATTACTTCAGTTATAGCCTCATTATTATCTATAGTTCCAATTATAATACTGCACTTATCAATCTCTTTTGAAAGTACTGCCTTACATCCACATACCAAATGTATATCCCTTAAGAAGTTTTCAACTGCAATCTGTACCGCACTGTTTTCTTGTTCTGAGACATACACATATACTGTTTCATTTCTTTTAAGTAACTCCAGATTATTGTCGATTTCATTGCTTTGTATCATTAATATATCCCCTCCTCTATGTAATAATAAATTAAAATATTTTTTAGCATTATAAAAGCTTACTATAGGTAAAATGTAAAGCTACTCATAAATTACTCTTTAAAGTAACCTGGATATTTGCATTTTAGTTCATCCTTGTTCAAAACAAAATTACCTAAATGTTCTTTCACAATTTTTTCAGCCAATACAGGTTGTCTACTCTTTATTGCATCTAAAATCCCTACATGTTGAGAATAAATATCCTCCCACTTTAAATCATCAATTAAATTAAGTTCTCTTACTCTTTGAAAATCACTGTTCATTTCATTAATAGATGTAAATATTCTTTTTTTCTTACATCCCTCAAATATTAAAGTATGAAACTTGTCATCCTCTTCAAATAAATTTTTATAATCATGATTTTCATTATACATTTTTTGAAATTTTAAACTCATTTCTAATTGAATGATTTTTTCATCACAAAAACTTTTACATGCCAATTTTATTACAGCTCTTTCCATATGCTCTCGCATAAATCTACCTTCATCTATTGCAGATAAATCTATCAACGAAACGAAAGTTCCTTTTTGTGGATAAATATTTAATAATCCTTCGTTAGACAAACGTACAAACGCCTCTCTAACTGGAGTTCTACTTACATTAAACTTTTCAGAAATTTCTTTTTCTGATATATTTAAACCTGGAACTAAATTCCAACTTATAATTTCTTTTCTCAAAAGATGATATATTTCTTTACTAGTAGAACTTTTATCCAATTCGACTCTCATATAATTTTTCTTCCTTTTATAATTTTCTATCAACAACAATCTTATACGGCATCTAAATCATCACCAAAATATAACGCATTATTTTTTATCTAAGTTCATTGGCACTTAATACGTATTTATACTATATAGAAATGCATTCTAGTAATGTTTTCCTACGATTCATTTCATTAACCTCAAGAACAGCCTATAGTTTTATCAATTACTTTTTATTAAATTTAAAATATTCTCGTGCATTGTTATAGCATATACCTTGAACAAGTCTTTTTAGTAATTCATCATTTTTAGGTACTTCTCCGTTTTCCACCCATTCTCCAATTAAATTACAAGCTATTCTTCTAAAGTATTCATGCCTAGTGTATGATAAGAAACTTCTAGAATCAGTTAACATTCCAACAAAGCGGCCTAATAATCCAAGGTTCGCTAATGCTTTCATTTGTTCAATCATTCCATCCTTGTTATCATTGAACCACCAGGCTGCACCAAATTGCATTTTTCCTGGAATTCCATCACCTTGAAAATTTCCTATCATAGTTCCAAGAACATAATTATCCTTTGGATTTAATGTATATAAGATAGTCTTTGGAAGAGCATTTTCCCTGTCTACAGAATCTAAAAGTTTAGAAAGTGGATAAGCTATACTTTCATCATTAATTGAATCAAAACCTGTATTAGGTCCTATTTTTCCAAGCATTTTTGTATTATTACTTCTAAGAGCTGCAATGTGAAGCTGCATCGTCCAACCTAACTCATGATAAAGCTTGAATACATGTCTTAATGTATAGGTTTTATACCTATTTTCTTCATCAATGCTTATAGTTTCACCTTTTAAAGCCTTTGCAAATATATCTGCTACTTCCTCTTCTGATGCCTCGGCATAAACTACAACTCCATCTATGCCATGATCTGCTATTCTGCATCCAACCGAATGGAAAAATCTCACTCTTGAGTCTAGAGCTTTCAAAAATTCATTATAATTATTTATAGTTATCTTAGATACTTGTTCTAAATCTTTTACCCAAGAAACAAAACCATCTAAATTTATTTCAATTGCTTTATCTGGTCTAAGTGTTGGTAAAACATTAACATTGAAGTTTTCATCTTCTTTAATTTTTATATGGTATTCTAACGTATCAATAGGATCATCTGTTGTACATATGGTTTCAACGTTTGATTTTATAATTAAATCTCTAACATTAAATCCTTCTCCATTAAGCAGATCATTAGTTTTTTTCCATATTACAGGAGCAGTATCTTCATCAAGGGGTTCATATATTCCAAAGAATCTTTGGAGTTCTAAATGTGTCCAATGATAAAGAGGATTTCCAATAGCCATAGGTATAGTTTGTGACCAAGCTAAAAATTTATCGTAGTCATTACCATCTCCTGTAATGTAATTCTCATCTATACCATTACTCCTCATGGCTCTCCATTTATAATGATCACCATAAAGCCATGCTTCAGTTATATTGTTGAATTTTTTATTTTCATATATTTCCTTTGGATCAATGTGACAGTGATAATCAATAATAGACAGATTCTTAGCATAATTATGATAAAGCATTACTGCAGTATCATTTTTTAATAAAAAATTTTCATCCATAAATTTTCTCAAGATAAAAACACCGCTTTCAATTTAAATTAAAAATGTACTGCAATTGTTAACCAACAATTGCAGTATGCTAAATTAAACAATGAATAAAAAATCTCCCACATATTTTATTCATTCAATAAGATTAACTTCTAAATTATAATCATTTTACCTGAATTGTTCAGAGATAATTTTATCTTTGCAGAGATAGGTTAGCAAAGATAAAATTATTTATATGATAATGCCTGCATTTAATTAAATTTTGTAGCAAAGATAAATAAAATATACTTAAAGGCAAACATTATTATCAGTTATTTGTTTTTATACATATAGTGTAAAAAATAATTTAGTTTGTTTATTTAGTATTTTTACATGAACATATTATCAGCAGTTTAAATGCTTTTCTAAGGTTGCTCTTACAGCACCAGTTCCTGAAATCATTTCAATAAAGTATTCTTCTATTTTTTCTCCTAGACCAACGTCGTAAAGATTAATACCTAAAATTTCTTCATTTATAAGTATTGGCTTTAAGTTATCCTTAACTGATTCTTTAGATCCCAATTTTATTCCAGAAACACATTGTATTAATTCTTCTAATAAAGGATCAGGACTTAATTCCATCTTATTTCCATCATCGTCTATTCCCATTAAATATCTGCACCAACCTGCAATAACCAAAGGAATATAGTTTAAGTTTTTAGGGTCCAAATCCTCTCTTTCGCAGTACAACTTGATTGTTTCGCCAAATCTAATACCAACTTTTTGAGATGTATCAGACGCAATTCTTTGTGGTGTATCTGGTATATATGGGTTTGGAAGTCTGACTTCAATTACTTCTTTAATAAAATCCTTTGGCTGAAGAATTTCTGGGTTTACAACGACTGGCATTCCTTCATCATAACCAACTTTTTCTACTAATCTCTTTAAGCACGGATCTTTCATTTCATCTGCAATCAGGTCAAATCCAAGAATACATCCAAAAACAGCTAATGAAGTATGTAGTGGATTTAAGCAAGTACAAACCTTCATTTTTTCAACTCTTTCAACTGTTTCTCTATTCGTTAAGAATACTCCTGCTTCTTCTAATACCATACGACCATTTGGAAAATCATCCTCTATTACAAGATATTGTGGTCCTTCTGCATTTACGAAAGGTGCAATATAAGTATTTTTGTTAGTACATACAATCTCAATGCTGCCAAAGCCGCTTTCTTCTAGAGTATCTTTGACGCTTTGAGATGGTCTAGGTGTAATTTTATCTATCATACTCCAAGGGAAAGATACCTTTTTAGTATCATTTATATATTCAAGAAACCCTTTATCTACTAACCCATTTTCTGTCCATTTCTTTATTATTGTTTCCATTGCATCATGAAGCTTTTCACCATTTTTCGAACAGTTGTCCATACTTACAAAAGCTATTGGAAGCTGCCCATTCTGATATCTTACATATGCTAAAGATGCAACTTTTGCAATAATACTTATAGGATGTTCTAATCCATCTAATATATCATCTTGAGATATATTTTTTACGCTATAGCCTTTTTCTGTTATTGTAAAGCTCGCAATTTGTAATGATGGATTTGAAAATATCTCTTTTAATCTATTCCAATCCTTTTCTCTTGAAAAATCACCTGCTAAACTTTCACCTATGCTGCCTACTACTTTCTTCTCTAAGCTACCATCTGGTTTCATAATTACAAGCAAACTTAAATCATCATAAGGAGAATATATTTTATCTATAATTTCATAGTCATATCCTTCTACTGCAACAATTCCAGACTCTGCTTTTCCGGAATTTAGAAGTTCCTGCTGGAGAATTGCAATAAAACCTCTAAATATATTTCCTGCTCCAAAGTGAACCCATGTAGGATTTTTCTTAGTTGAAGCTGACATCTTATCATAATCAAAATTTGGAAGCTCAATATTTATTTTTTCCCATAAAGCTTTATTTTTTATACTTTCTTTACTTAGTATTACTTTGGTGTTATCCATGTTATTTTCACCTCTTAATAATTGTTATTATAAATATTCAAACTAAGTATTTGACTTAATATATAAACCATATTTACATAGTTGTTAAATTTTAAGTAGATATTTTCACTAGAAATTATAAATATTTTTATTTCTTTCAAGAGAATCCCATATTCCCCATAGATACATAATTCCAAGTGCTCTATCATAAAGTCCATAGCCTGGCCTACATTTTTCATTCCAGATGTGTCTTCCATGATCCGGTCTCGCATATCCTGTAAATCCTACTTCATGATAAGCTTTTACTATGTCACATATATCTAGTGAACCATCGCAAGTTCTATGAGATGTTTCTATGAAGTCACCATTCTCATAAATCTTTACATTTCTAATATGAGCAAAAGCAATTCTATTACCAAATTCTCTTATCATTGCTGGTACATTGTTCTTTGGATCTGAGCCTATAGCTCCGCTGCAAAGAGTGAGACAATTATATGGATTATCAACAAGCTTTAATAGTCTTGCTAAATCATCTCTGTTTTTAACGATTCTCGGTAACCCAAATATTGGCCAAGGTGGATCATCAGGATGAACTGCCATCTTAATATCATTGATTTCAGCTACTGGAATAATTTGTTCTAAGAAATATTTTAAGTTATCCCACAAATCTTCTTCTGTTACATCTTTATACGCTTCGAAAAGCTTAGTTAAATTCTTTAATCTTTCTGGTTCCCAACCTGGCATTGTAAGATCTGGATTAGATGCAATTTTATTAACCAATTCCATTGGATCTATATCCTTTATTTTTGCTTTTTCATAGAAAAGGGCTGTTGATCCATCTTCGGTTTTCTTATATAAATCTGTTCTAAGCCAGTCAAATACTGGCATAAAATTATAGCAAATTACCTTTACTCCAACCTTAGCTAACTTTTCTATTGTCTTTTTGTAATTCTCGATATATTTATCTCGAGTTGGCAATCCTAACTTAATATCTTCATGAACATTAACACTTTCTACAACATCAAGGTTAAATCCATATTCATCTGCTGCTTTTTTTACTTCAAGGATTTTTTCCATTGGCCATTCATCACCTGCGGCAATATCATGAAGAGCCCATACAATACCTTTTACTCCTGGTATTTGGCGTATTTGTTCTAAAGAAACAGTATCATTTCCCTCCCCATACCATCTAAAGGTCATTTTCATAAAATTCATCTCCTTATTTTTACATTGCTAATCTAAGCTATTTAAATATTAACTGACATAATAACTTTTAAATGTTTATCTGTTTCAATCTTTCTATTTAAAATGAAAACTTTATTGCCCATATTTCGCTCCTCTTTTTCTTTTATACTTCTAATCTTTTAATCCACTAGAAGCTACGCCCTCAACAAGATATCTTTGGAATATAAAGAATATAACTACTACTGGAACAAGAGATACAACTGACATTGCAAACATTCCACCATAATTGTTAGCTGAGTTTGGATCTAAGAACATATTTAATGCTAAAGATACAGTAAAGTTTTTAGTCTTACTCATAAATATTAATGGTTGGAAGAAATCCTGCCATATCCAATAAAATGAAAATATCGTTGATGTAACTACTGATGGAGATACTAATGGAAGCAGAATTTTATAAAATATCTGAAATTTATTACATCCATCAAGCATTGCTGCTTCATCTAATTCAATTGGTATATTTCTTATAAATTGAACCATTAAAAATATGAAAAATGCATTTCCAAAGAACCATGGTGCTATCAATGATGATAAAGTATTTATAAGATTTAAGTTTTTAAATATAATATATTGTGGTACAACCATTACTTGATTTGGTATCATTAGTGTGACTATTACACAGGCAAACCAGAATTTTGAGCCTTTAAACTTCATTCTAGCAAATGCATACGCTGCAAATACTGATGACAAAACACCTCCAACAGTACCTACAACCGCAACTATAATTGAATTAAATAAGAAAGTTCCAAATGAAACGCCACCGATACCTGCCCAACCTGAGGTATAATTAGTTATTGCATCCCACGTTTTAGGTATTAGTGAGTATGCATCTACAAATATATCAGAGTTACTCTTAAAAGAACTTGAAAGCATCCATATTAATGGATAAATCATGATAAATCCTACTAATAATGCTGTAAAATGAAATAGAAATGTTCTTCCAGCTTTATGTTTTTTTACTACCACGCTACCACTACTCCTTTGTCTCATAATGAACCCATTGTGATTGGGATTTAAATATAAATGCAGTGAATATAGCTATTATTGCTACCAATACCCATGCTAAGGCACTACTGTATCCCATATCAAAATAGGTGAAAGATCTTCTATATAAATTTAATACATAGAATAAAGTGCTATCCATTGGTCCACCTTGTGTTATTACAAAACTTTCTGTAAATGCTTTAAATGCATTTATAATTTGTAATATTAAGTTGAAGAATATTACTGGTGTAAGCATTGGTAATGTTACATTCCAAAACTGCTTCCAAGCACTAGATCCATCAATAGTAGCAGCTTCGTATAAACTAGTTGGAATTTGTTTAAGTGCTGCTAAGAATATAAGCATAGCTGAACCAAATTGCCATACCCCAAGAGATATTATTGTCCAAATTGCTGTAGAAGGATTTCCGATAAATGATACATCCTGATGCACTCCAATTAAGGCTAATAAGGACATAGCAACACCATCGTTACCAAATATCTGCTTCCATACTATTGAAACAGCTACACTCCCTCCAACGATGGATGGTATATAGAATACAGCTCTATACACACCTATAAATTTTCTTTTACTATTTAAAAGCATTGCCACGAAAAGTGCGAATGCCAATCTTAAAGGTACTAAGGCAAATACATAATAAAATGTTGTACCTAGTGTCTTCCAGAATGTCGGATCATCAAAGAACATTCTTTTATAATTTTCTAATCCTATAAACTTTGGAGGAGTAAGTAAATTATAACTAGTTAATGAGAAATATAACGACGATATCATAGGTATTACATATAAGAATAAAAAACCAAATAACCATGGTGCTATAAGTATATACCCTACTAAATTTTTACTATTAAAGTTTAATGCCCCTTTTCTTAAACCTGGTTTTTTTGTTCTGATTAAAGGTTCTGCTGTTGCATTAAAGCTTGAAGCTCCTTTTTTTGAGCTCATATATTACACTTCCTTTCCTGATTTTTATCAGTAACACTTTACTAAAAAGTGTTACTGAATTTCACTAGAAATTTTACTTTTGATTTAACTCTTTTTAATTCGAAGCCTATTTTCCAGCATTTCTTGCAAGAATATCATTAGCCTTTTGTCTAAACTGTTTTGCTGCATCTTCCGGTGTTGATTTTTTGTATAGTGCAGCATTAATGCAATCTGTCATTACTTTTCTTACTTCTGCCACACCTTGTGGTTCTGGTGGATCTGCCTTTGTAGAATGTTTCACTGCAAGATCAGTGAAATCAAACATATCATTTTGTTGTGGTGATAGTGATGGTTTTAATGCATCTCTTACCTTTGAAGATGCAGGAACTCCACGTTCTGCCATCATTATTTTGTTTGCCTCTTCATCATTAATTAGCCAGCTTATAAATTTTGCTGCTTCTTTTTTATGTTCTGATGACTGTGCCACTGAGAAAAACATTGCTGGTTTATTCCATAGTGCTTTAGTTCCATCTTCACCATATGGTGGCGTTACTAATTTAAGGTTTGGATTTGCTTTTGAAACTATTACTGCATAATTTGACCAATCAAAGGTAGCTCCTCCCGTTCCTGTGACAACTGGTTCCGCCTCTTTTCCTTTAGCGCTTATTTGTGTCCATTCATCCGGAGTTGGCATTGCTTTTGCATCTTGTAATCTTTGAAGCATTTTTACATAATCCACAAAAATTTTATCATCATCATATCCTAATTTTGTTCCATCTGCTGAATACAATGTTTTTCCATATTGTCTTGCCCAATATGGGAAATAGTTCATGTCTTCTAATTTGTCAATTCCATAATTCCCTGTCTTTTCTTTGATGGTGATCATATCTTTTTCAAAATCTGACCATTTCCATTCAGGTGTTGGTGCCTGTAATCCTGCCTTATTGAATACCTCTGGATTATATGTTAGTGCTAAAGTTGAGCTTGATATAACAGCACCTGCAAGTTTATCATTTACTTTACCAGTATCCATTAAATTAGGATCTACAGCGCTCATATCCAAAGTTTTATCGTTTACAAATTCACTGAGATCTGCAAGCATATTATTTTTTGAATATGTAGCTATATATGCATAGTCCATTTGCATAATATCAGGCATTGTATCACCTGCTGCTAATGCTGAAAGCTTATCAAAATATCCACCCCAACCTGCTGGCGTAGTTTCAAACGTTATATTTGGGTTTTTGCTAGTATACAAATCTAATATTTTTTTTGTATAATCATGTCGTGATTGTGACCCCCACCAAGTTATTGATAATTTTATTGGTTTCGATGAATCTGTACTTGCATTCTCCTCCTTTGAACTAGAGCTTCCACATCCAGTCAAGGCCAGAGATGTAGCTAAAACTGTTGCTGCCATTAAAGATATAAGCCTTTTCATTTAAGTTACCTCCTCATATTGTTTATACCTTTATTATAGCTAGGTCCAAATTAAAACCCCATAAAAAAAAACGCTGTTTTTGTTTAAAAAACAGCAGTCTTAATATTGGTCTATTATTTTTTTGATTGTGCCTTATATTCTGATGGCGTAAAACCTGTATACTTTTTAAATACTTGGCTAAAGTATTGTGTATTATCAGCAAATCCTATTTTCTCCGTAATTTCATATATTTTATAATCATTATTCACTATAAGTTCTTTAGCCTTTTCCATTCTTACCCTCATAACGTATTGGGAAAATTTTTCATTGGTTTGCTTATGGAATAGCTTTCCTAAATAATTTTCATTCATAAATAATACTTCTTTAGCTATCCATGTTAATGACAGACTTTCGTTACTGATATTTTCTTCTAGACATTTAACAACCTCGTTTATAACCATTCCGTAATTCTTATTAGTATTTTCATAATTTTTTTCTGCTATTTCATAAGCTGTATCTTTAATATATTTGTAAATCTGACTTAGTGTACTCATATTATCAATTTTACTAATCCCCTTAGAATACTCTCGTATTTTATCAATAGTCTGTTGTCTTATTATAACTAAAAATAATTCTATACAATATGTCTTGGCTAATTCTATTTCTAGTTTTCTTTTATCAATTACTTCAAAAATATTCTTAAGCTTTAAGCTTATACTTTCAATATCTCCTGTTTTTATGGCAATTCCTATTGCATCATAATCAATCTTAATTTCTGAGTTTTCATCTATCTCTTCAAATTTAATATCATTATTAGTTATAATACTTCCTTCCCCCAAATAAAATTCATATTTTAAGCATTCTTGTACCTCTTTATACATTTCTTGTATATTATTAAAGCTATTTTCATTACTTACTGCAATTGATGTAATAGCTTTGAAATACTGAAAAAACATTTCTCTAATTTTAGTAAATGTATT
>Ga0209281_1000991_pt1 | contig 22547 bp, 14 predicted proteins | sample MedtruBG_FD_187514 | JGI IMG/M metagenome (GOLD analysis project Ga0209281, IMG submission 187514) | Root nodule microbial communities of legume samples collected from California, USA - Medicago truncatula BG (SPAdes) (version 2) | ecosystem: Host-associated > Plants > Roots > Nodule | place... | reverse complement strand
GGAGTATATCAGCCCGCGCGGGTGAATAAAGCTTATTGGTTTACCTCAATCACCGCGGCTGTGTTATAATTTGCGACCTTTGAATCCGGGATACAGTAGAGGGATAGCGGTTAGATGAGCGACCTTGCGAGAGAAATTACACCGGTTAACATCGAGGAAGAGCTGAAGAGCTCCTATCTGGACTATGCGATGTCGGTCATTGTTGGCCGTGCGCTGCCAGACGTCCGCGATGGCCTGAAACCGGTACACCGTCGCGTACTTTACGCCATGAACGTATTGGGCAATGACTGGAATAAAGCCTACAAAAAATCTGCCCGTGTCGTTGGTGACGTAATCGGTAAATACCATCCCCATGGTGATACGGCGGTGTATGACACCATCGTTCGTATGGCGCAGCCGTTTTCGCTGCGTTATATGCTGGTCGATGGCCAGGGTAACTTCGGCTCGGTAGACGGCGACTCCGCCGCAGCGATGCGTTATACGGAAATCCGTATGTCGAAAATCGCCCACGAGCTGATGGCCGATCTGGAAAAAGAGACGGTCGATTTCGTTGATAACTACGACGGAACCGAACGCATTCCAGACGTCATGCCGACCAAAATCCCGAACCTGCTGGTCAACGGCGCGTCCGGTATCGCGGTAGGGATGGCCACCAACATTCCGCCACACAACCTGACGGAAGTGATCAACGGCTGCCTGGCCTACATCGACGATGAGAACATCAGCGTTGAAGGGCTGATGGAGCACATTCCAGGGCCAGACTTCCCAACGGCGGCGATCATCAACGGTCGTCGCGGTATCGAAGAGGCCTATCGCACCGGGCGCGGCAAAATCTACATTCGCGCGCGCGCGGAAGTGGAAGCCGACGCGAAAACCGGTCGTGAAACCATCATCGTGCACGAAATTCCGTACCAGGTGAACAAAGCGCGCCTGATCGAGAAGATTGCCGAGCTGGTAAAAGACAAGCGCGTCGAGGGCATCAGTGCCCTGCGCGATGAGTCCGATAAAGACGGCATGCGCATCGTGATTGAGATCAAACGCGACGCGGTGGGCGAGGTGGTGCTGAACAACCTCTACTCCCAGACGCAGCTGCAGGTCTCCTTCGGTATCAACATGGTTGCGCTGCACCACGGTCAGCCGAAGATCATGAACCTGAAAGATATTCTTTCTGCGTTTGTGCGTCACCGTCGTGAAGTCGTGACCCGTCGGACCATTTTTGAACTGCGTAAAGCCCGCGATCGTGCGCATATCCTTGAGGCGTTAGCGGTTGCGCTGGCGAACATCGACCCGATTATCGAGCTGATCCGCCGTGCTCCGACCCCGGCCGAGGCGAAAGCGGGGCTGGTGGCGCAGGCGTGGGATCTGGGCAACGTGGCGGCCATGCTGGCAGGCGCGGGCGATGACGCCGCGCGTCCGGAGTGGCTGGAGCCCGAGTTTGGCGTGCGTGACGGTAAGTACTACCTGACCGAACAGCAGGCCCAGGCGATCCTCGATCTGCGTCTGCAGAAGCTGACCGGCCTGGAGCACGAGAAGCTGCTCGACGAGTACAAAGAGCTGCTGACCCAGATCGCCGAGCTGCTGCACATTCTCGGCAGCGCCGATCGTCTGATGGAGGTGATCCGCGAGGAGCTGGAGCTGGTTCGTGACCAGTTTGGCGACGCGCGCCGCACCGAGATCACCGCGAACAGCTCTGATATCAACATTGAAGATCTGATCAACCGTGAAGATGTGGTGGTCACGCTGTCGCATCAGGGCTACGTTAAGTACCAGCCGCTGACCGACTACGAGGCCCAGCGCCGCGGTGGTAAAGGCAAGTCGGCGGCCCGTATTAAAGAAGAGGACTTTATCGATCGTCTGCTGGTGGCCAACACCCACGACACGATCCTCTGCTTCTCCAGCCGGGGTCGTCTCTACTGGATGAAGGTCTACCAGCTGCCGGAAGCAAGCCGTGGGGCGCGCGGTCGTCCGATCGTCAACCTGCTGCCGCTGGAAGCCAACGAGCGTATCACCGCGATCCTGCCGGTGCGCGAGTACGAAGAGGGCGTCAACGTCTTTATGGCCACCGCCAGCGGTACGGTGAAGAAAACGGCGCTGACCGAGTTCAGCCGCCCACGTTCTGCCGGTATTATTGCGGTGAACCTCAACGAAGGCGACGAGCTGATTGGCGTGGATCTGACCTCCGGATCTGATGAAGCGATGCTGTTCTCTGCCGCCGGTAAAGTGGTGCGCTTTAAAGAAGATGCCGTTCGTGCCATGGGTCGTACTGCGACCGGCGTGCGTGGTATCAAGCTTGCGGGTGAAGACAAAGTCGTTTCTTTGATTATTCCTCGTGGTGAAGGCGCCATCCTGACCGTGACTAAGAACGGCTACGGTAAACGTACCGCAGAGACCGAGTACCCAACCAAATCGCGCGGTACTCAGGGCGTTATCTCCATCAAGGTCACCGAGCGCAACGGCTCCGTGGTGGGCGCGGTACAGGTCACCGACACCGACCAGATCATGATGATCACCGATGCCGGTACGCTGGTGCGTACTCGCGTGTCGGAAGTGAGCGTGGTGGGCCGTAACACCCAGGGCGTGATCCTCATCCGCACCGCGGAAGATGAGAACGTAGTGGGTCTGCAGCGCGTGGCCGAGCCGGTAGATGACGAAGAGCTGGACGCAATCGACGGCACGGTGGCAGAGGGCGATGAAGATATCGCCCCGGAAACCGACATCGATGATGATGCAGCGGACGATAGCGAAGAGTAATTCTGCGCAGTCAGTCTGAGCATTGATGAAAGGGCCGGCAATCCGGCCCTTTTTCTTTGCGGTCTGCCCGTTTTACCGCTACCTTATCGACATCCTTTTTTGACCCTGACGGCGGAGCATCGCCACGTTGAAATACCTCGTCTCTTTTCGTACTACACTCAAAGTTTCACGCTACCTGTTTCGGGCGCTGGCGCTGCTGCTTTGGCTGCTGATTGTTCTCTGCTCGGTGTTCTACATCGTCAACGCCCTGCACCAAAAAGAGTCTGAAATCCGCAAGGAGTTTAACCTCAGCTCCGATCAGGCCCAGCGCTATATTCAGCGCACCTCAGACGTGATGAAAGAGCTTAAGTACATCGCGGAAAATCGCCTGACGGCAGAGAACGGCATTCTGGCCTCTCGCGCCCCGAATACGCAGAACGACGTTCCCGATTTTCAACCGCTGTTTCCAGACTCTGACTGTGCGGCGATGGGCACGGCCTGGCGCGGCTCGCTGGAGTCGCTGGCGTGGTTTATGCGCTACTGGCGGGACAACTTCTCCGCTGCCTACGATCTCAACCGGGTATTTTTAATTGGCAGCGCAAATCTCTGCATGGCCGACTTTGGCCTGCGTGACGTTCCGCTGGAGCGGGAAAGCGCCCTGAAAAACCTCCACGAGCGCATCATGAAGTATCGCAATGCTCCGCAGGAAGAGCGCGGCAACAACATCTTCTGGATAAGCCAGGGCGCGCGTCCGGGCATCGGCTACTTCTACGCCTTGACGCCGGTCTATCTGGCTAACCGCCTGCAGGCGCTGCTGGGCGTTGAGCAGTCTATCCGCATGGATAACTTCTTTACCCCGGGTACGCTGCCGATAAGCGTGACCATTCTCGATGAGAATGGCCATGCGCTGATCTCTCTGACCGGGCCGGACAACCGCCCGGAGATCGATCCGCGCTGGATGCAGGAGCGCTCCTGGTTTGGCTACACCTCTGGCTTCCGCGATCTGGTGCTGAAGAAGAGCCTGCAACCCTCATCTCTGAGCGTGGTTTACTCGGTGCCGGTGGATCTGGTGCTGGAGCATATCCGCATGCTGATCCTCAACGCGGTGCTGCTTAACGTGCTGGTGGGGATCGCGCTCTTTACCCTGGCGCGGATGTACGAGCGACGCATCTTTATTCCGGCGGAGGCGGATGCCCAGCGCCTTGAAGAGCATGAGCAGTTCAACCGCAAGATTGTGGCCTCCGCGCCGGTGGGGATCTGTATTTTACGTACCCAGGATGGGACAAACATTCTGAGTAACGAGCTGGCGCACAACTACCTTAATATGCTGACCCACGAGGATCGGCAGCGGCTGACGCAGATTATCTGCGGTCAGCAGGTCAACTTTGTTGATGTGCTCACCAGCAACAACACCAACCTCCAGATTAGCTTTGTTCACTCGCGCTACCGCAATGAGAACGTGGCGATCTGCGTGCTGGTGGATGTCTCCTCACGCGTAAAAATGGAGGAGTCGCTGCAGGATATGGCCCAGGCGGCAGAGCAGGCGAGCCAGTCGAAATCGATGTTCCTGGCAACCGTTAGCCATGAGCTGCGCACGCCGCTGTACGGCATTATCGGTAACCTCGATCTGCTGCAAACCAAGGCCCTGCCGAAAGGGGTGGATCGTCTGGTCACGGCGATGAACAACTCCTCCAGCCTGCTGCTGAAGATCATCAGCGACATTCTCGACTTCTCAAAAATTGAGTCGGAGCAGCTGAAGATCGAGCCGCGAGAGTTCTCCCCGCGCGAGGTGATGAACCATATCACCGCGAACTATCTGCCGCTGGTGGTGCGTAAGCAGCTTGGGCTGTACTGCTTTATCGAGCCGGACGTGCCGGTGATGATGGAGGGCGATCCGATGCGCCTGCAGCAGGTGATCTCCAACCTGCTGAGCAACGCCATCAAATTTACCGACGTGGGCTGCATCGTGCTGCACGTGCAGCGCTCAGGGGAGTATCTCTCTATTCAGGTACGCGATACCGGCGTCGGCATTCCGGCCAAAGAGGTGGTTCGCCTGTTCGATCCCTTCTTCCAGGTGGGAACCGGGGTGCAACGTAACTTCCAGGGCACCGGGCTGGGGCTGGCTATCTGTGAGAAGCTGATCAGCATGATGGACGGCGATATCTCTGTGGATACCGAGCCGGGAATGGGGAGCCAGTTTACCGTGCGTATCCCGCTCTATTCCGTTCAGTCTCCGCAGGCGATTGACGTTGACGGCCTGGCCAACACCCGCTGCTGGCTGGCGATCCGCAACGCTTCCCTGTGCAGCTTTGTAGAGTCGCTGCTGGCCCGCAACGGCATCCGCACCGAGCACTATGAAGGGCAGACCCCGGACGCGGACGATACGCTGTTGACCGATGACGCTCTCGACCAGCCCTGGCAGGGCAGGGCGGCGGTGATCTTCTGTCGTCGGCATATCGGCATTCCGCAGGAGCGCAAGCCCGGCGAGTGGACGCACAGCGTGGCGTCACCGCACGAGCTGCTGGCCCTGCTGGCGCGCATCTACAGCGTCAAGGTGGATACCAGCGAAACCGCGCCGGTACTCTCTGCCGAGACGCAGGATGCCCATAATGACGATATGATGATTCTGGTGGTGGACGATCATCCGATCAACCGACGTCTGCTGGCGGATCAGCTGGGTTCTCTGGGCTACCAGTGCAAAACCGCCAATGACGGCGTGGATGCCCTGAACGTGCTCAGTAAAAACCACATCGACATTATTCTCAGCGACGTCAACATGCCGAATATGGATGGCTACCGCCTGACGCAGCGCATTCGCCAGCTGGGGCTAACCCTGCCGGTGGTGGGCGTGACGGCTAACGCGCTGGCGGAAGAGAAGCAGCGCTGTCTGGAGTCAGGCATGGACAGCTGCCTGTCGAAACCGGTAACGCTGGACGTATTGCAGCAGACGCTGGCGATCTATGCGGAGCGGGTGAGAAAGACGCGGGGATAAGGCAGAGAGAGTAAGCCGGGCAAGCGCAATGCGCCGCCCGGCTTAACGGTCAGAAAAGATTAATCTTTGTCCGCCGGGCTCAGGGTCACGGAGGAGAGGTAGTTCAGCAGGGCGATATCGTTATCTACACCCAGCTTCATCATCGCGGATTTCTTCTGGCTGCTGATGGTTTTAATACTGCGGTTCAGCTTCTTGGCAATCTCGGTGACGAGGAAACCTTCGGCGAACAGACGCAGCACTTCGCTCTCTTTCGGTGACAGTCGCTTGTCGCCGTAGCCGCCAGCGCTGATCTTCTCCAGCAGGCGAGAGACGCTCTCCGGGGTAAACTTCTTCCCTTTCTGCAGCGAGGCCAGCGCTTTCGGCAGGTCGGCTGGCGCACCCTGTTTCAGGACAATCCCTTCGATATCCAGCTCCAGCACTGCGCTGAGGATGGCCGGGTTGTTGTTCATGGTCAGCACGATCACCGACAGGTTCGGGAAGTGGCGCTTGATGTATTTAATCAGGGTAATACCGTCGCCATATTTATCACCGGGCATGGAGAGGTCGGTGATCAGGACGTGCGCATCCAGTTTGGGCAGGTTATTGATAAGCTGTGTTGAGTCTTCAAATTCACCGACTACATTCACCCACTCGATCTGTTCAAGTGACTTGCGAATACCGAACAGTACAATCGGATGGTCATCGGCAATAATTACGTTCATATTGTTCATGTATAAGGCTACCTTGCTACAGCAAGCTTTTGACGTAGGCGTCAATGTCGCTGATGTATTTTTCTATGCCTGAAACATCTTTCTCTCGAATTAAATGTTCCAGCGTTTCACATAATTGCTTGCCGGGAACCAAATTTAGCATGGCAAACACCCCTTTGAGGCGGTGCGCTGTCTGTGCCAGCGCCGCGAAATCGCTTACAGCCGCTTCAGTATACAACCTCTTAACATCGTCGGGTACTGTATCGACAAACAGGGCATAATAGCCGCTGGCATGCAGTTCGGCATTTTCATTTCCGCCCATCGGTGAGGGAGAGACCTCATCCTGCGCCAGCTGTTCTTCGATAAGCTGCAGTATCGCTTCCTGCATGGCAGTACTGATATTAAAGTTCACCCGCAGCTGGCCTGGGCCAATTTTCCGCACGGCGGCCTCATCATCGCTTAAAAGCAAGCCCGAGGCTGTAAGATTAGACGGATTATCCGTCAGGAACAGATCGTATTCTTGACTTATTAGCCTTTCATCAGGCGTGATGCAGCTTGCCCCCCAATTTTCCAGCTGGCGAACCACGATATGACGAATTTCGTTGGAGGTAATGTCGATCATCGCCACTACGTCGTCCAGCAGCTTCTCTTCGGATTCAACGTCCTGTGCCTGGGCCGCCATCTTCACATGCAGCGTATAGCGGGTGCCTAAGCTTTCGCGTGCTTTAATGTTCAGATGTCCGCCGAGCTTACGCGCCAGCTGATCGCACAGCCAGAAGGTGAGGGCGTTGGCTTTGCCGTAGCGATCGCTCTGGGTATCGTTGAGGAACGGGAAGTGCAGGTTGTCCACCTCGCTGGCCGTGACCCCCTCGCCGGTATCGAGAATACGGAAGGTCAGGCGATCGTCCGCCGACTCGTCGGTATCGACCTCAAGAGTAATTTTGCCGATCTGCGTGGTGGTCACCGCGTACTGGATCAGCATCAGCAGGATGCGCCTCAGCGCCTCGCGATCGCCGTGCCGCTCTTCGTTAGCGGGCAGGTTATTATTGATCAGCAGCTGCAGACCTTTACGTTTAATGGTCGGCAGCACCTGGGGCACCACTTCATCAATCAGATCCTGGATCGAGAACTGGGTCAGCGTTCCTTTCCAGCTGTCGGTCTCCAGCATGTTTGCCAGCTGAATATCCTCTACCAGCTGCACCAGCGTCTGGGCGTGCTGCGCCAGATGATGGCCCTCATCGCTGTCGATGGCCGCGGCTTCTCCGGCAAGAGCCTGCATCGGCAGGCGGAGCGCATCGCCGATATGATGCATAAACGCCGAGCGGCCCTGCTGGTTTTTCTCATACAGACGCTGGGCCTGCTTGAGCTTTTTATTCACCAGTACCTCACGGTCCTGATCGCGAATAATAAAGATCTGCGTTCTCGGCACCACCTGACTGCGGAACTGGCGGATCTCATACAGCTCGTTGTTGACCGTCGCCTGGATCACGCCCTGGTGCTGATCCGCCATGCTGGTAATGTTTTGCAGGTTCAGATGCGGCAGCAGGTGATCGGCAATCTTGTTGCTAATCACCGTCCGGTTGGCCTCCTGGTCATGCACCAGCAGCCCCAGCGGCAGCACGGAGACAATCTCTTCGTTCAGCGCGCGCAGCAGGCGCAGCTCGTTATTGGCACCCGGCGAGGACTGACCGTCAAGCTGGCGGCCCGGCTGATGGCGGAAGGTGGTAAAGCCAAACAGTGCCAGCGCCAGCAGGCCCACGTTAAGCAGCAGCGGCAGAACGATATTCTGTAGCGTCTCCAGCAGCAGGGTACCGAAAGGCACCTGCCACACCAGGCGCATATCCGTCGAGTTCAGCGAGGAGGAGATCTCAATCTTCGCCCCGCTAAAGTTGATCGAAACGCTGTCAGCCGTCTCTTTGTCCGAGGTACGCAGGGGAGCAGGACCGTTGTCCGCTTCGAGGCGGAAGCTGTCCATCGGCATACCGGGAGGAATGAGGTCGTTAATCGGCAGATCGAACGCCACCACCGTCGCCAGATGGCCTGGCTGGTTAAAGGTGGTGCGTAGGGTAAAGTAGTAGCCGTTTTGCCAGCTCAGGCTGCGCAGTGGAGAGAAGCTCTCCCGCTCGTCGAGGGCGTTAGCCTGCTGCAGCATCTCTGCCCGGCGAGAGTCGACGATATTATCGATGGTCGACTCCTTGAAGCCCGAAGAGAGATCCTTCAGCGGCAGGGTCGAGACCAGGATCATGCTGTTATCCTGGCCGTTAAGATAGTACATCGACCAGGGCACGGTCTCCGCGCCCCAAAGGGTATCGAGGTAGGTCGAGATGCGCTGCGTCATCTCAAGAGTAGAGCTGTCGTGTGAGCCAAAGATCAGCGCTTCGGTTTTACGCCGCGGCTTCTCAAGGTAGTAGACGTCCTGCTTTAAACGCGTCTCCTGCAGACCGTCTGCGGGTGCGGCAGGCGCGGCGGCGATATTGTCGTAGATCTGCCACGTCGCATAGCGCCAGGTATCGACCCGCTTGTGCATCGCATGGGTGATGTCGACGATTTGATAGCTCTTATCCTTCAGCCATGCATTGACGGCGCTTTGCACCATGACGCCCAGGGTGACCAACAGAACGATAATCAGTAATAGAAAGAAACGGGTAATGTTGCCTGGTATCAGGGAAAACTTGCCAGGGATCATGCTGTCGGATCGACTCATCAGTGTGTCATCAGGCTGGTAAAAGTTAAGCTACTGGGTGGCGTACAGCAGGCAGTATAAAGGGTAATGCATGAATTTCCAGACTCTCTTCACCTCGGAAGCGGAACAAAACGCCAAAAACGCTATTTCAGCGTAGCGAAACGGCAAACCTGTACAGGCTATAAGCGATGGTATAAATATTCAACGAGAAGTGCGGGGAAATTGTACGAAATAACAAGATATTGTCCGGGCTTCACCTGGAGCACATTTTGTTTACTTTCCGTGATCATTAGTTAATAGTCGTTATGATTTCGGCACGGTAGCACATAATTGCGCAGGCAACGTAAAGAAAGGTAAAAAAAAGCCGAATGCAGAGCATTCGGCGAGAATTGGGGTAAACGGACATTCAGAGTCGAATGACGGTAATAAATAAAAGTTAATGATGATAGCGAGAGTTATTTTAGTAGCCCATCCGCGATTTGTTTTGTCTTTCAGTGCTATGCTTTAAAAATCTTATAAGTTATTGTTTTTTAGCTAATAAAATTATTTTTTGATTATTAGTGCGATATTTTTTAGCCATTGGTGCTGAAAAAAGTTCCCCAAAATTTACAAAATGAAACACCTATCACCCTACCTGAAACATATTAAAAGTTTTAGTAGCATTTTCTTGTTGGATTATTCTGTATTTTTTAGGAGAATGGCTGGGCCGACTGATTTGACGCTCAATCAGTAAGCAGTGGCAACTATAAAAAGCATATAAATGAGGGTTAATAACATGAAAGTTAAAGTACTGTCCCTCCTGGTACCGGCTCTGCTGGTAGCAGGCGCAGCGAATGCGGCTGAAATTTACAACAAAGACGGCAACAAATTAGACCTCTACGGTAAAGTTGACGGCCTGCACTATTTCTCTGATGACGACGGTAGCGATGGCGACCAGACCTACATGCGTCTCGGCTTCAAAGGCGAAACCCAGGTTAACGACCAGATCACCGGCTACGGCCAGTGGGAATACCAGGTGCAGGGCAACACCGCTGAAAGCGAAAACCAGTCCTGGACCCGTCTGGCGTTTGCTGGTCTGAAATTCGGCGATGCGGGCTCTTTCGACTACGGTCGTAACTACGGCGTAACCTATGACGTTACTGCCTGGACCGACGTTCTGCCTGAGTTCGGCGGCGACACCTACGGTGCCGACAACTTCCTGCAGTCCCGCGCGAACGGCGTGGCGACCTACCGCAGCACCGACTTCTTCGGCCTGGTTGACGGCCTGAACTTTGCTCTGCAGTACCAGGGCAAAAACGGCAGCGCCAGCGGCGAAAACGACACCGGTCGTAGCACCCTGCGCCAGAACGGCGACGGTTACGGCGGCTCTCTGACCTATGATATGGGCGAAGGCTTCAGCGTGGGTGGTGCCATCACCACCTCTAAGCGTACGGCTGACCAGAACGCCATTGGCGTCTACGGCAGCGGCGACCGCGCTACCGTTTACACCGGCGGTCTGAAATACGACGCGAACAACCTGTACCTGGCAGCACAGTACTCCCAGACCTATAACGCAACCCGTTTTGGTAACTCTCAGAACGACTCCACCGTATACGGTTTTGCTAACAAAGCGCAGAACTTCGAAGTGGTTGCTCAGTACCAGTTCGACTTCGGCCTGCGTCCGTCCATCGCTTACCTGAAGTCTGAAGGTAAAGACGTAGACAACGGTTTCGTTAACTACGGCAACCAGGACCTGCTGGAGTACGTTGACGTTGGCGCGACTTACTACTTCAACAAAAACATGTCTACCTACGTTGACTACAAAATCAACCTGCTGGATGACAACGACTTCACCCGCCAGGCTGGTGTTAGCACCGATGATATCGTAGCCCTGGGTCTGGTTTACCAGTTCTAAGTCGTTACATACATACCTGCATGAAGGGGCCGCGCTGGCCCCTTTTTTTATCGATTTTTTCTGAACAGAGACACTTTTGGTGTACGCTTGCGCACATTGCGTAAGGGAATCATTGCTATGGATACCACTCTTTTTCGCGCCGCCCTGCTGGCGCTTACCCTCATCCTCACCGGCTGCGATCCGACGCCGCCTGCGCCCCAGCCTGATGCTGCTGTTACCGTGCTGGAAGGCAAAACCATGGGCACTTCCTGGCGCGTCAGCGTTGTGGATAGGGATAAAGCCGAGACCGATGCCCTACGGGAAAAAATCACCGCCCAGCTCGACGCTGATGACATGCTGCTCTCGACCTGGAAGAGCGACTCAGCCCTGAGCCGCTTTAACGCCTCCACCAGCACCACGCCGTGGCCGGTTGACGCCGCGATGGCAGACATTGTTACCCTCGCGCTGCGTATAGGCATCAAAACCGACAGCGCCATGGACATCACCATAGGCCCGCTGGTTAACCTGTGGGGTTTTGGCCCGGATAAACAGCCCAATACGACGCCGACGCCAGCGCAGATTGAGGCAGCAAAAATGCGCGTGGGCCTGCAACACCTGGCGGTCTCTTATCAGGCCGGGCAGCAGTTTTTGCAGAAGGATATTCCCGACCTCTATGTCGATCTCTCCACGGTGGGCGAGGGCTACGCAGCCGATCACCTGGCGCGGCTGATGGAGGAGGAGGGGATCCCGCGCTATCTGGTGTCGGTAGGCGGCGCGCTGGTGAGCAGGGGTATGAACGGCGAAGGCAAACCCTGGCGAGTGGCGATCCAGAAGCCGACCGACCGCGAGAACGCGGTGCAGGCGGTGGTGGACATCAATGGACACGGCATTAGCACCTCCGGCAGCTACCGCAACTACTATGAGCTGGACGGCAAACGCCTGTCACATGTTATCGATCCGCATACCGGGCATCCTATCGATCATAACCTGGTGTCAGTGACGGTGATCGCCCCGACGGCGCTGGAGGCCGATACGTGGGATACCGGCCTGATGGTGCTGGGCCCGCAGAAGGCCCGCGAGGTGGCGATGCGTGAGGGGCTGGCGATCTATATGATCACCAAAGAGGGCGATACCTTTACGCCTTGGATGTCGCCGCAGTTTGCCGCCTTTTTGCAGAGCAAATAAAATTAAAGCGCAAGATTTCAGGTGAAGGTAGCCTGGCCCCAGGGCATAGTCAGGCTAAGCTAAAGAGAGGAGCCTGATATGAGCGTAACAACCTTTATTGAAGACGAGCACCGCTGGCAGGCGGTGCTTGAGCGGCGCGCGGACGCGGACGATCGCTTCGTCTTTGCCGTCATGACCACCGGCATCTTTTGCCGCCCCTCGTGTCGGGCGCGTCACGCCCTGCGCGAAAACGTGCGCTTCTTTCCCGATGCACAGGCGGCGCAGCAGGCGGGGTTTCGTCCCTGCAAGCGCTGCCAGCCTGACAGACCCGCAGACAAGCACAGCCTGGCGCAAAAAATTACCGCCGCCTGCCGTCTGCTGGAGCAGGAGACGCCGATAACCCTGGAGGCGCTGGCGCAACAGGTGGGCCTTAGCCCGTACCATCTTCACCGCCAGTTTAAAGCCGCTACCGGCATGACGCCCAAAGCCTGGCAGCAGGCCGCCCGGGCGAAGCGCCTGCGCAGCGCGCTGCCCCACAGCGCCACCATTACCGACGCGGTGCTGGCCGCCGGCTTCCCGGACAGCGGCAGCTACTACCGCAAGGCGGATGCGTCGCTGGGTATGACGGCTCGCCAGTATCGTCAGGGCGGGGAGGGGACGGCGATTCGCTATGCGTTAACGCACTCTACGCTGGGCCGCTGCCTGGTAGCCGAGAGCGAGCGCGGCATCTGCGCGATCCTGCTGGCCGACTGCGACTCGCTGCTCACCGCCGAGCTGCACACGATGTTCCCGCAGGCTCAGCTTATGCAGGACGACGCTGAATTTAGTACCCGCGTTGCCGAGGTGGTGACGACGATTGAAAATCCCGCCCGCCCGCTGGCCCTGCCGCTGGATCTGCGCGGCACCGCTTTTCAGATGCAGGTCTGGCAGGCGCTGCAGGCGATCCCGGCAGGGGAGACCGTCAGCTATCGCACTGTTGCCAGCGCCATCGGCAAGCCGCAGGCGATCCGCGCCGTAGCCAGCGCCTGTGCGGCTAATCGCCTGGCGATCGTGATCCCCTGTCATCGCGTGGTACGTGGGGATGGCATGCTCTCCGGCTACCGCTGGGGAGCCGCGCGCAAGGCACAGCTGCTGGCGCGTGAGTCATTAAAAGAGGAGTCATAATGCTCGATCTGTTTGCCGATGCTGAACCCTGGCAGGAGCCGCTCGCGCCGGGGGCCACCATCCTGCGTCGCTTTGCCCTTGCCGACGCCGATGCGCTGCTGGCCGACATCAACGCGGTCGCCAGCCAGTCGCCGTTTCGCCAGATGGTCACCCCCGGTGGCTATACCATGTCGGTGGCGATGACCAACTGTGGCCGCCTGGGCTGGACGACCGACGCGCGCGGCTACCGCTATGCGCCCGGCGATCCGCTCACCGGCCAGCCGTGGCCTGCTATGCCCTCCACCTTTGCCGCGCTGTGTCAGCACGCGTCGGCGGCGGCAGGCTACAGCGATTTTCAGCCGGATGCCTGCCTCATCAACCGCTACCTGCCGGGAGCCAAGCTCTCTCTGCATCAGGATAAAGATGAGCCGGATCTGCAAGCGCCCATCGTTTCGGTCTCGCTTGGCCTGCCTGCCGTTTTCCAGTTCGGCGGCAGCCGACGCAGCGATCCGCTCAAGCGCCTGCTACTGGAGCATGGCGACGTGGTAGTGTGGGGCGGCCCGTCCCGGCTCTTCTACCACGGCATACAGCCGCTTAAGCCAGGCCAGCATCCCGCGACTGGGGAATGCCGCTATAACTTAACCTTTCGCCGGGCAGGTAATTAAGAATATAAATCAGAATTATTCTTGATTCGGAGCAACAGCAGTTTACACTGCGGGCTGATTTTTCTTGCCGGATCGCTCTCATGGAACTTCTTCTTCTTGTCTGGCGGCAGTACCGCTGGCCTTTTATTGCCGTCATCCTGTTGACCCTGCTCAGCGCGGCGCTTGGCATCGGCCTCATTGCCTTTATCAACGCGCGGCTCATCGAGAACGTGGATATCTCCCTGACGGTGCTGCCGGAGTTTCTCGGCCTGCTGCTGCTGCTGATGGCGGTGACCCTCGGCTCGCAGCTGGCGCTGACCGCGCTCGGCCATCACTTTGTCTACCGCCTGCGGGGCGAGTTCATCAAGCGCATCCTCGACACCCAGGTAGAGCGCGTGGAGCAGTTAGGCAACGCCGCGCTGCTGGCCGCGTTGACCAGCGACGTGCGTAACATCACCATCGCCTTTGTGCGCCTGCCGGAGCTGGTGCAGGGGATCATCCTCACCGCCGGATCGGCCGCCTACCTGGGCTGGCTCTCTGGCAAAATGCTGCTGGTCACCGCTCTGTGGATGGCGATCACCATCTGGGGCGGCTTTGTGCTGGTGTCGCGGGTCTATAAGCATTTAGCGAGACTGCGTGAAACCGAAGACAAGCTGCACCATGACTATCAGACGGTGCTGGAGGGGCGTAAAGAGCTGACCCTCAACCGTGAGCGTGCCGAGGCGATCTTTAACAACGCCTATCTGCCGGATGCCCAAGAGTATCGCCACCATATTATTCGTGCCGACACTTTCCACCTCAGCGCGGTTAACTGGTCAAACATTATGATGCTGGGGGCGATTGGCCTGGTGTTCTGGATGGCTAACGGCCTTGGCTGGGCGGATACCAACGTCGCGGCAACCTTCTCCCTGACCGTGCTGTTCCTGCGCACGCCGCTGCTGTCGGCGGTGGGGGCGCTACCGACCCTGCTCAGCGCCCAGGTGGCGTTCAACAAGCTTAAGCAGTTCTCGCTTGCGCCCTATAACCCCGAGTTCCCACGCCCGACCGCCTTTAGCGGCTGGCAGACCCTGGAGCTGCGCGACGTTACCTTTACCTATCAGGAGGGCGCTTTCTCCGTTGGGCCGATTAATCTGACCCTGAAGCGCGGCGAGCTGGTGTTCCTGATCGGCGGCAACGGCAGCGGGAAATCAACCCTGGCGATGCTGCTGACCGGTCTCTATCAGCCGGTGTCGGGCACCATTCTGATCGACGGCCAGCCGCTGGCCGCCGGGCGTGAAGAGGACTACCGCAAGCTCTTCTCGGCAGTGTTTACCGACGTCTGGCTGTTTGATCAGCTGATTGGCCCGCAAGGGAAGCAGGCGGATCCGGCTATCGTCGACAGATGGCTGGCGCAGCTGAAGATGACCCATAAGCTGGAGCTGGATAACGGCAAGATCCTTAACCTCAAGCTGTCGAAAGGGCAGAAGAAGCGCGTGGCCCTGCTGCTGGCGCTGGCAGAGGAGCGCGATATCATCCTGCTGGATGAGTGGGCCGCCGATCAGGATCCGCACTTCCGCCGCGAGTTTTACCAGACGATCCTGCCGCTGATGCAGGCCGAAGGCAAAACCATTTTTGCTATTAGTCACGACGACCACTACTTTATACATGCCGATCGTCTGCTGGAGATGCGCAGTGGCGTACTCTCAGAGCTGACAGGAGAAGAACGAACGCTCGCGTCCCGCGACGCCGTTTCACGCACCGCATAAGGATAAAGGATAAGGAGTCGTTAATGTCCGCCACCCCTAAAAATAGCGCCCGCCTTCGCGACGAGGAGCGGGCGCGCCTCATCTGGCTGCTGAATACCAATAGCGCCATCACCTCGCAGATCCTCGGCAAGCTGACCCTGGTTGAGCAGTTCGACGGCAGCGCGCTAAACGATGATATTGCCGAAGTTGGCGTGCTGGTCTCCCATCTTCCGGCCCCGGACCTGGCGGATACGCTGGAGGCGCTGCCCACCGAGGAGCGTCGGGCGCTGTGGCGTCTGGTTGACGATCTCAAGCGCGGCGACATCCTGCTGGAGGCCTCGGACAGCGTGCGCGAGGATCTGATCGAGGAGATGAGCGACAAGGCGCTGCTGGAGGCGCTGCGCGGGTTGGATATCGACGAGCAGATCTATCTGGTTAAGCGCCTGCCGCGTAACCTGACCGGGCGGCTGGTGGCCTCGCTGCCGCCGGACGATCGCGCCCGCGTGCATCAGGTGATGAGCTACGAGCAGAACAGCGTGGGTGCGCTGATGGAGTTTGAGGTGATCACCGTCCGTCCGGACGTCACCCTGGAGACGGTGCAGCGCTATCTGCATCGCCTCGGCAGCATGCCGCAGAACACCGATAAGCTGTTTGTGACCGATCGCGATGCGCTGCTGCTGGGCGAGCTGCCGCTGCAAACCATCCTGCTCAATGATACCCAGACGCTGGTTAGTGAGGTGATGGAGGCCGATCCCGTCACCTTCTCGCCCCATGACGATGCCGAGAAGACCGCCCGCACCTTCGAGCGTGACAACCTGGTAAGTGCGCCGGTGGTCAACCCCGACGGCAAGCTGCTGGGACGCGTGACCATCGATGAGATTGTTAACGTGGTGTATGAGGAGAGCGATAACGACATGCGGCTGATGGGCGGTCTCAGCCCGGAGGAGGATGTTTTTGCCCCGGTCGGTAAAGCGGTCAAGAACCGCTGGGCGTGGCTGGCGATCAACCTTTGCACCGCCTTTATCGCCTCACGAGTGATCGATGGCTTCGAGCATACTATCTCCCAGCTGGTGGCCCTGGCCTCGCTGATGCCTATCGTCGCCGGGATCGGCGGCAATACCGGCAACCAGACCATCACCATGATCGTGCGCGCGCTGGCGCTACAGAATATTCAACCGGGGAACTACCGTTTTCTCATCTTCCGTGAGCTGGGCGTAGCGCTGATCAATGGCCTGGTGTGGGGCGGGATTATGGGCGGCGTGACCTGGTGGCTCTATGACGATATGGCCCTCGGCGGGGTGATGACCCTGGCGATGGTGCTGAACCTGCTGCTGGCCGCCACCATGGGGGTGCTGATCCCGATGATCATGGTACGGCTGGGGCGCGACCCGGCGGTCGGCTCCAGCGTGATGATCACCGCCCTGACGGACACGGGCGGCTTCTTTATTTTTCTGGGTCTGGCGACGATTTTTCTGCTGTAGCGCGTTTTTTACGGTTAAAGACCGGGGGCAGCAGGAACATCAGCGCCACGCCGGCTACGACGCCAATCGCCAGGTTCCCGGTGGTGACGGTGGCAATCACCGTCACCAGCATCACCAGCGTCTCAGCTACCGGGGCGCGTTTGAGCTGCGCAGGCTGAATGCTGTGCCAGTTGAAGGTCTTCACCGCCACAATCACCATGATCCCAGCCAGCACCGCCATTGGGATCTTCGCCATCACGTTGCTCAGCGCGGTGACCAGCAGCAGCAACACCAGCCCCGCCGCGACGGTCGAGACGCGGCTGCGCCCTTTACCCATCTCAACGTTGACAATGGTCTGGCCGATCATCGCGCAGCCCGCAATCCCACCGTAAAAGCCCGCCAGAATGTTAGCGATGCCAAGACCCGCGCTCTCGCGGCCCTTGTTTGACGGCGTTTCGGTGAGATCGTCCACCAGCTTCGCCGTCAGCAGCGACTCCATCAGGCCGACAAAGGCGATGCTCAGCGCGCAGGGCCAGATGATGCTCAGCGTGGACAGGTTAAACGGTACCAGCCACTGGGTCAGGCCGGGCAGGCCGCCCTGCATCGGACCTTCATCGCCCACCACCGGCAGGATCTGCCCGGAGAAGACGGTAAACAGGGTCAGCACCACGATGGCGACCAGCGGGGAGGGAATGCTCTTCAGCACCTTCGGCAGCCAGAGCACAATCAGGATCGTCAGGACAAACAGCCCGAGGATCAGCGGATCGCGGGTCCAGAAGTGGGGCACCTGCGCAAAGAAGATCAGGATCCCGAGGGCGTTAACAAAGCCGGTCATGACGGTGTGCGGAATAAAGCGCATCAGGCGCGCCATCCCCGTCACGCCAAAGACAATCTGGATCACCCCCGCCAGTAAAACGGCGGGCAGGATGTACTCCACGCCGTGCTGGTGCACCATCGGGCCGATCACCAGCGCCACGGAGCCTGCGGCAGCCGTGACCATCGCCGGGCGGCCACCGAGGAAGGACATGCCCAGACAGAGCACCACGGAGGCGATCAGGCTCACGGTCGGGTCGACGCCTGCGATCACCGAGAAGGAGATCACTTCCGGGATCAGCGCCAGGGCGGTCATCACCCCCGCCAGAGTTTCACGCATCAGCAGGGACGGCGAGCGCAGCACCGTGGCAACGCTTCCCGCTTGTACAGGAGTTAAAGCTTTTTGGGCATCAGGCATAGAATTCACAGAGTCAAAGCGGACGGAAAGTGTGCAGTGTAGTAAAGCGAAGAATAGTAGCGGTGCAGCGCAGGAGATACCAGTTTTTTTGTCAAAGCCGTTATAAAAATCTAACTTTTTGTTAACATCTATCAACTTGCTGTGTACTATCTCAACAATATTTAAATTCTCGGATGAGGGTGGTAGGTTAGTTGTCCGGGTAATTTCACTCCAATAAATTCCAATAAAGCAGTACTAATTGTAGGGCATTATCATTATGAAAAAAATGCGTGCCGTGCTCTCTTCTGTGGCTACGGGTAGTCGCGCTGCCTCACGGACAGGGAAGGCCACTGCGGCGAAGAAGCGAGAAACTGATGTACTCCTCCTGGGTGGCGGCATTATGAGCGCTACGCTGGGAACCTATCTGCAGGCGCTGGAACCAACGTGGTCGATGACCATGATTGAACGCCTGGATGAAGTCGCAAAGGAGAGCTCCGAGGGCTGGAACAACGCCGGCACCGGGCACGCTGCATTAATGGAACTGAACTACACGCCGCGGAAGGCTGACGGCAGCGTAAGCATTGAGAAAGCCGTTGAGATCAATGAGGCGTTTCACCTCTCCCGCCAGTTCTGGGCGCATCAGGTGAAAGCGGGCGTGCTGAACAATCCCCGCTCCTTTATTAACACCGTGCCGCACATGAGCTTTGTATGGGGCGAAGAGAACGTCAACTTCCTGCGCGCCCGCTACGCTGCGCTTCAGCAGAGCAACCTCTTCAGCGGTATTCGCTACAGTGAAGACCACGCGCAGATCAAACGCTGGGCCCCGCTGGTGATGGAAGGGCGTGACGCCAGGCAGAAGATTGCCGCCACCCGCACCGAGCTGGGGACGGACGTCAACTTCGGTGAGATCGCCCGCCAGCTGGTGGCCTCCCTGCAGAAAAGCGACAGCTTCTCTCTTAACCTCAGCACCGAAGTGCGCGCCATCAAGCGCAACGCCGACGGCCGCTGGGCGGTGACCGTTGCCGACGTCAATCATCCACGCAGCACGCGCACCATCGTGGCGAAGTTTGTCTTTATCGGCGCGGGCGGCGCGGCGCTGAAACTATTACAAGAGTCGGGGATCCCGGAAGCGCGTGATTTTGCTGGCTTCCCGGTGGGCGGCCAGTTCCTGGTATCGGATAATCCAGAGGTGGTGAATCGCCATCTGGCGAAGGTCTATGGCCAGGCATCGGTTGGCGCACCGCCGATGTCGGTTCCGCATATTGATACTCGCATCCTTAACGGCAAGCGCGTGCTGCTGTTCGGACCGTTCGCTACCTTCTCCACCAAGTTCCTCAAGAACGGCTCCCTATGGGATCTGCCACGTTCAACCACGCCGTCTAACCTGATGCCCATGGTGAAGGTGGGGCTGACTAACTTCAGTCTGGTGAAGTATCTGGTAGGGCAGGTACTTCAGAGCGACGACGCGCGCTTTGCCGCCTTGCGGGAGTACTATCCGCAGGCGAAGAAAGAGGAGTGGCGTCTGTGGCAGGCGGGGCAGCGCGTGCAGATCATTAAGCGCGATCCGCTCCTGGGCGGGGTGCTGCGCCTCGGCACCGAAGTGGTAAGCGATCGGCAGGGCACTATTGCCGCACTGCTCGGCGCATCGCCGGGGGCCTCTACCGCGGCACCGATCATGCTGGAGCTAATGAATAAGGTCTTTACAGCCCAGTTCGCCTCACCCGCGTGGCAGGCGAAGCTGAAGGAGATGATCCCGAGCTTCGGCACGCAGCTCAATGGCAACGTCGAAGCGACTCAGCGCGTATTGCAGCAGACCAGTGACGTGTTGGGCCTGACATATGAGCAGCCGCAGAGGGTCGACGTGGTTCCTGTGGTGAAGGCGCAACCGCAGAAGCAGTTGCAGGTTGAGATTGAGGCGGTAACGGATTTGGCTTGATTTATAGAAACTGCCCTGGCCGTTGGGCCAGCGCAGCTCTACATATCAACGGCTTTACTTCACGTAACGTTGTTAATTTGAAGTCCACTACCATTATTACTCACTTCAACAGTAAATTTATTGCCAAATTGATCGTAAGCTGACAGTGAGGCAGTATCCGTTTTGTTGTCAAAACCCGAATCACTAGGCGGTAGGATAACAGCATAAAAGTTAATGAAAATTATCTCGTTTGCTTCTTGATGTACAGTGACAGTTATTTTGAAAAAATATTTTTCCGCATCGTCATAGATTATTTCAAGGGTAGAGTCATAAGCTAAGTGGCCTTGATTTACTTTATTCTCAGTAGGGAGAAAAGTTTCTTTTGTTTCCCAATCTTCATCATAAGCGATACCTCCTGCCGCAACATTGTCCCCATGTCGATAGAAAGGCTCATTTGATTGAACGCCGCTTGCCGCCTGAAAATTAACTATTCTAAAATAGCTATCATCAATTCTCAAACTCCAGGCGCTGACGGTTAGATCATCAACGTTATGTGAATAGTCGTAATTATACGAAAGTTTATCATCTTTCAATTTTATAACGACAGGCGTTGATGCTGAACCAGATTTGCCATATTTCTTAGGCGGATAGACATTCACCGCAACATAGCTTGGTTTACCAGCGGATGTCGTGTTATATGTTATTTCGGTGCCGCTAGCATCTATAAAAGAGATAAACAGCGCAACTTTTTCAGATGCGTAATTGGCATTTATTGTGCTGTCGCTTGAAACATACAGGTCAAATTCATAGCTGCCGCTATGAGCCGAAGTGACCATTTGATTATCCATTTCAGAAAGAGGTTTCACCTCCGCAGGCCTGTTTTCCTGATAAACATAAGTATACTCGCCTTTATCCCCAACCTTAAGAAAAGACAGATCGGCACCAGTTTGATAATCGACGAGGCTTACTGCTGCTTTACACTCATCTTCCGTAGGACCTGGCTGATTTGCATCAGTAATGCTAAAAATTAACCTGACGGTGAGTTTAACCTGATGGTTGCCGTTGGCAAACAGATAAGCCTGAGTGGTATCGGGATTATCAGTCCAGATCTTTGCAGAGTAAACGCCTGTTACATTATCCCATGACATAATATCACCTCTTAATAATCGAATTAATATTCAGCTTACGCTTTTAACAAGAGCATCGTCAGCGTTGGAAAAAGCGACAACATAGGCATTGTTCCCGAACTGGTCATAAACTCGGAGATAAACGTAGGTGCTTTTATCGATAATGTCACAGCTTTTTACTGTTGTTCTCGCACCAAGAAAAGTAATCTGGTTCTGTTGCTGGTGAACGGTAATATTCTCAGTCACAGCAATCATGCCATCATCATCGGGGCGGACCGCTATTTTTGTATCAAAATCAAACTCACCGCATTCGACATTCGGGAAAAAAGCATTATAAAGGTGGTCATATTGCGGGTTACCTTGAATATACTCCCGATATCGGTAGTAAGGATTATGTACCACGCTTGAATCTTGCTCAGTGCAGCCATCAAAATAGAAAAGTTTAAAATAGGGGTCATCTATATAAAATCGGATGACATGAAACTGATCGTTATCATGATTATAGTGACCATCATCTACATCCCAGCAATCATCCTCAGCCACTTCAGCACTGGAATAGGTAATGTATGTACGGTTTTCACCTTTATTACCATAAAGCTTAGCCGGGTAACACACTACAGAAACGTATGTTGCAAAACCGCCTTTATCTGCTACTGCCGAGGTATCTACAAAGATATCTTTTGCGGTGCCATCAGGATTGGTACCATGGTATTCAAGGGTCAGGGCCACGCTTTCAGAAAAGGTTTCAGCATTAACAGACAATGGGCTGGAAACATAATAAGTAATGACATTATCATAGACGCCATCATCTACATTGCTCGTGTCGTCCTGGTCAACGGCCTGAGTGTGATAGGGGTCATAGACTGCGGTATAACTGTTCTCATCTACGATGGTGAGATACTTCAGTGGCCCGCCATCCATATTATTAATGAGTGTTATTGCGCTGCGTACTTCATCGTCGGTAGGACCCTCTGTCGTACCTGCATTTAGTGTAAAATCGATCCCAACATATAATTTCAGTTGATGATTATCGTTGACAAACAGATGTCCCTGCGTGGAGTCAGAGTAGTCTGTCCAAATCTTAATAGTATAAACTGAGGAGACATTATCCCATGACATAGTTTATGACCTCACAATAGTAAGCACTCGATAGGGGTAACAGCAATTTCTCAATGTCAGCATGAGGGATAGAA
>Ga0209281_1000988_pt1 | contig 22602 bp, 21 predicted proteins | sample MedtruBG_FD_187514 | JGI IMG/M metagenome (GOLD analysis project Ga0209281, IMG submission 187514) | Root nodule microbial communities of legume samples collected from California, USA - Medicago truncatula BG (SPAdes) (version 2) | ecosystem: Host-associated > Plants > Roots > Nodule | place... | reverse complement strand
CGCCTTCACAGCCAGCGGATATCCCTCCGCCCCCAGCCCCGCCATGACGGTGGTCGCCGTCATCGAGACATAGGAGCGGTGATAAATAGCCTCGCGGCGATGAACGTTGCTGATGTGAAATTCTATGATCGGCCCCTTGAACATCTTGAGGGCGTCTAGGAGCGCAATCGAGGTGAATGTGAAGGCGGCAGGATTGATAATGATCCCCTCGCCCTCGTCGATTGCTTCATGAACCCAGTCGATCAACCGTTCTTCGCTATTGGTCTGACGAAATTCTACCGGCCGATCTCCCGCCGCCTCCCGGCACCAGGCCTCGACCTCGGCCAGTGTCGTCGTCCCGTAGATTTCAGGCTCTCGCTTGCCCAGGCGATTGAGGTTTGGCCCGTTCAGAATGTAGATCGGCTTCATGATCACTCCCATCAGCCCTGGTATCCAAGCAGCCTTGGCAGCCAGAGCACGCTGTCAGGCACAAAAGTTATGAAGATCAGGCACACCACCATCCAGAAAAGGAAGGGTGCGGCATCTGCGATGATGCTCTTGATCGGTGCTCCAGATATGTTCGCCACGATGAACAGCAGCAAACCATATGGCGGCGTTACCAGGCCCAGCATGATGTTGACGACCACGACAACGCCAAAGTGGACAAGGTCAATCCCAAGGGCCTGCGCTGTCGGTATGAACACTGGCACGATGATCAGCAGGATCGCGGTACCCTCGAGCAGGCAACCGAGAACGAGCAGGATGACGTTCACGAGGATCAGGAAGCCAGTCGGACTCAACTCCAACCCGGTTAAAAGAACCCGGATTGAATGGGGAATGTTTTCGATCGTGACCACATAGTTGAAGACCAACGCGCCGGCGATCAGCATACCGATCGAGGCCGTCGACTTGGCGCTTACCGCAAGTGAGCCGTAGAAGTCTCTGAGGCTGATGCTACGGTAGAGGACAACCGATATGATGAGAGCATAAGCAGCAGCGATGGCCGCTGCCTCGGTCGGTGTGGTGACGCCGGAATAGATGCAGCCGAGCAACACAACAGGCATCATGAGCGCCGGAAAGGCCCGGATGGTTATTCCCGGTATCTTGCGAAGCGGCACCGGTTCTTCAACTGGGAAATTCTTACGCCGGGCAGTGATCACTACCTGCACCATTTGGAGACCGGCCATCAAGAGCCCCGGTACCATGCCGGCTAGAAAAAGATAGCCGATGGAAGCATCTGAAACGAGAGAATAGATGATCATCGGGATCGATGGCGGGATGATCGGGCCGACGACAGCGGTCACGGCGGTCAGGGCGGCCGCAAAGCTCGGTGTGTAGCGGCCGTCGCGCGTCATCATACTCTGCATCATCTTGCCGCTGCCTGCGGCGTCAGCGATCGCCGAGCCGGACATGCCGGCAAAGATGATGCTTTGGACAATGTTAACCTGGGCGAGACCGCCGCGGAAACGCCCGACAAGGACGTTGCAGAATTTGAGCAGGCGCTCCGTCATGGAGCCCACGTTCATGAATTCCGCCGCCAGGATGAACAGCGGCACCGCCAGGATGACGTAGTTCGAATACATACCGTTGAGGAACTGCTCGGCTGCAATTCCCATGTCTGCCCCGGCAAGCCAGAGGTAGAGGATCGAACCGCTGATCATTGACAGGCCGATCGGCAGCCCCATGAACGCGAGCACGGTGATGACTACCAGGGTGATGGAGAACGGGCTTGCCAAATTCATACGCCGGAGCCTGCTTTAGTGGGATCAAAAGCGTCGGGCGCCCTGCCACGGATAGCCTGAACAGCCAGCCAGATATATCGAATGATCATCGCGATCGCGAAGATCACGTAGATGGAGTAGAGATAGTCGAAGCGGATCTTCAGGTAAGCAGTGCTCTCCACCTTCATGAAAGTCACATAGTCGATGACTGCCGGCAGCGAGATGCCGAACAGGAAGATCAACGCTGCCGCGCAGACTATCTGCATGACACGCCGCGATCGATCGCTCGCGCCGCCCCAGATGAGGTCAAAGCGGATCTCGTCTACTTCGCGAACCACGAAGGCGGATCCAAACAGGACGATCCATATCCAAAGAGCGACGCTGACTTCATGCGTCCAGCCGATGGAAAGATTGAGCGCATAGCGGAAAATGATCTGCAGAATGAAGACGATGAACATCGCCAGAAGCATCAGGCAGAGAAGATTCTCCGCACGCCGTCTCAACCATCCACCGATGGCCAGCAGTTTGGGTGGCATGTCGATTTCTCCAGAGACGGCAGGGCGAGGATCGGACCCCGCCTCCGCCGCCCTTTATGATCTAGCAGCGAGGTAGCCGCGCATTAAAGGCCAGCTACCTTCTCCAGGATGCCTTCCGGCCACGACTTGGCCAGGTCGGAATTCATATACTTCTCCTGAGCGAACTTCCGAAAAGCGTCGATGTCAGGCTCGTAGACCTGCAGACCCGCAGCCTTGAACTCTTCGACCAGCGCTTTCTCCTGTGCGACGTGCTTCTCTTCGCTGAATTTCATTGCCTTGTCGGCCGCCGCTTGAAACGCCTGCTGCTGTTCCGGCGCCATCGCGTTCCAGACCTCGTTTGAGATCACCAGCAAGTCATAGCCGATCAGGTGCGACGTCATAACGATCTGCGACATCACTTCGTAGAACTTCATGTTCTTTACGTTCGGCAGCGGGTTGTCCTGGCCGTCGATCGCACCGGTCTGAAGTGCTGTGTAGACCTCAGCATAGGCCACCGGCACTGGATTGGCGCCGAGGGCTTCACCAAGAAACTGCCATGCGTCGCCGCCGGGCATCCGTAGCTTGATGCCTGCCATGTCCTGCGGTGTCGTGATCTTCTTTTCCGGCTTCAGACCGATCTGGCGCGCGCCAAAATAGGTTGGTCCAAGAATGTGGATGCCGAGCCGGTCTTCGGCCATCTTCTTGAACTCGGCGCCGATGTCGCTGTTGAAGAAGGCGCTGAGATGTGCGGCGTCGCGGAACAGATATGCGGATGTCAGCACCGACCACTCAGGGATCTGCTTGGAGATATCCTGAGGTGCGATATTGCCCATCTGGAGGTTGCCACGCTGGATCGCAACGAGCTCCGTGCCCTGCTTGAAGAGATTTCCGCCGTAATAGGGCTCGAGCGTGAAATCGTTCTTGATATCCTCGGCCAGCATCTTGGTCATCTCGGCGCGGATATCCTGCTCCGAGAAAACAGCCGAAAACTTCAAAACTGGCTTGTCCTGCGCCAGGACGGGTGCGGCGAATGCTGCTGCGACCAGCATGGTCGCGCCGACGAGATAGCGGCGGGTCATGTTGAAAGTCATATTCTTTCCTCCCAGTTGATTCTCTGCCATCCAATGGGGACAGCTGCCTCCTCATCAATGGCCGATCCTCCTGGCCACAATCGTTTCGATAATGTACGGAATAGTCCGTTTAATCAATGTCGTGCATGACAGAATGACGCAGCGAGGAAATGAGTCAACAACTTTTCTCCTATATTTCCCGTAATATCGGATATATAAGCTTTTGCATGATACGTCCCCAAGACAGTGCCAAGAAAATGATAAACGAAACAGCGGGTGAGCTCGCCTTCCGTCGGATCCGGGGGGATCTGATTTCGGGAGCCCTGCCACCTGGTTCAAAGATCAAGTTGGAGCAGGCCAGGGATCGCTACTCTGTAAGCGTCTCGACCCTCAGAGAGATCCTCAGTCGCCTGACCACGGAGAATCTGGTAGTCGCTGAAGGCCAACGTGGATTTGAGGTAAGCCCGGCGTCTCAGCGAGAACTTCTGGAACTAGCTGATGTGCGAATCTTATTGGAGTGTCACGCCATCGGCCTCTCCTTCGCTGCTGGCGATCTTGATTGGGAAGCGCGCCTCGTCTCCGCGCACCACAAACTGTCTGCCGTGGAGCGAAGCCTTTTAGGCGGCGATGCTTCTCGAACCTTGGAGTGGGTGCGGTACGACTGGGAGTTTCATCAGGCGATGGTATCGGCCTGCAATTCAGCGACCCTGATGGCCACCCTGTCGTCCGTCTTCGACCGCTTCTTACGCTATCACCTTCTCGCCCAGAGCTTCCGAGGTCAGCCAGTGGTTGATGACCACAAGAGGTTGTTCGAGCTTGCCATGAACCGAGATCTCGCGGGCGCATGCGCAATGCTCACGAAGCATGTTCAAAACGGGGCAGATCACGTCCTGAAGAGCGGCCGCATTCCTTGAATGCGGCTGCTTTCGCCTGTTAGAGCGCGTTCGTCCGGCCAAGAGGAGAACAGCGGCGCGTCCATGTCCTGCTAGGTTCGGAATGCCTCCAGGTCGGGCTCGCAGACATCAGCCCCTGCTCTTTGAAAAGCCCCACCAGTTCCTTCACCTGCTCAGGTACTCTTCGGTACTCCGGGCGAAAGCCTTCTTAGCGGCTTCTCGCATGCGCCTCCGCTCCGCTTCCCGGAGCACATCGAACATTGATGAGCCGATTGGCGGGAGCCCAAATCCGATGTTTCGGCCGTTAAGAGCCAACGTCACGAGCGCATCAAAGGCGAGGACGTCATTTTCGAAGATTTCGGCACCCTCGAGACCCGCCTTGGCGATCGCCTCAAGTTTCTCGGGCAGTTCGCCACTTATGGAGACGGTTGCGATCGAGGTCCTCATCGGCCACCCCCCGCCGCGACTGCGGATTGACCGGGAATGCGCGTCATCTCTTCGAAATGCTTGAGCATCCGTTCGGCATCGGGTTCGATGCCGGTAAAGAGCTGAAAAGCCTTCACGGCCTGGAAGACCGCCATGCCCCCGCCATTCAGGATCCGACACCCGCGGCGCCCCGCCTCGGTTACCAGTTCAGTGCTCAGTGGGAAGTAGACGACCTCGGCCACCCACAAGGAGCAGCGCAGAAGATCGGCCGGCAAGGGCAAACCGGGATACTTGGCCATTCCAGTCGGTGTCGCATGGATCAGCCCCGAGGCAGTCGCCATCGCCTCTGGCAGGTCGGCCCCGGCCTTAATGGACGCATCCGGAAAATGCCGCTGCATATTTTCAACCAAAGCAAGTGCGCGATTTTCGTCCTGGTCGAATATCGTCAGTCCGGCTGGTCCGGAGCGGAGAATAGCGAAGGCGGTGGCAGCACCTGCGCCACCAGCTCCAAGCTGCACCACCGAGGTCAGATCAGCACGAGGCAAGCCACGGCGGAAGCCTTCGGCAAAGCCCCACCAGTCGGTGTTGTGCCCATGCCTTCGTCCACCGCGAAGGACAACAGTATTGACAGCGCCAAGAGCCACCGCCTCGTCTGACAACGTGTCGAGGAACTCGATGACCTGTTGCTTGAAGGGGTGGGTGATGTTCAGGCCGCCGAGACCCTGCCGCTCCGCTTCCGCGAGAAGATCGGCCAGACGCTCGCCACCGCCATCGACTTCGTCCAGGTCGAATAACTCGTAAAAATACTCGAAACCTTGCGCCCGCCCCTCTGCCATATGCAAGGCTGGCGTCAAGGACGCTTGGATGCCCTTTCCGATCAGTCCAGCTTGGAAAGACGCAGTGCCGACTGTTTTCATACGACGTTAACGCCGGCGCTGGACGATGTCGAACATGTCCTGCCAGTGGCGCTCCTCCAAGGCACAATTGCTGAAAGCTGATAATGTACTAACCAGTACGTGTCAATCGGAGTTCCATTGAAAGCCGAGACCAAGCTCAATATGAAGTGGTTGCAATTGGGGCATGCGTGCCCCCGAGGTGGATGGGTAAGATGGCCAAGTTTGTTGAACGAGAAAGTCGGAAGAACGACCCGGAAAAAACCAAGGAGGATATTCTGAATGTCGCCACCGAGGAGTTCTCTGCCTTTGGCCTCTCGGGCGGCCGAGTGGATTCCATCGCTGAGAAAACACGCACCTCCAAGCGGATGATCTATTACTACTTCGGCAGCAAGGAAGGTCTTTACCTCGCAGTCCTCGAAAAGGCGTATCGCAAGATCCGCGCACTCGAAGCCGATCTTGAGCTCGCTGACTTGCCCCCGGTCGAAGCGCTACGGACACTGATCGCCAGCACCTTCGATCATGACGAGAAGAACCCGGATTTTGTCCGGCTGGTCAGCATCGAGAACATCCATCATGCGAGCCATATGAAGCGGTCATCGGAGATCGGTGAACTCAACCTTTCCATAGTTAGGACGATCGACGAGATCCTGGCTCGAGGCCGCAGGGAAGGTGTATTCCGCCGCGACATCGACGCCGTGGATCTGCATATGCTCATCAGCGCGTTCTGCTTCTTCCGCGTGTCCAACCGATACACCTTCGGGACCATCTTTCATCGCGATCTGTCTGAGCCGCATCTTTACAACCGCCACAAGCAGATGATTGCTGACGCGGTTATCGCCTATGCGACGCGCCCGCCAGAACCTTGATCATTCAGGTGCCCTGAGCAACTCTCGTCGAGACGCCGGACTCGAAGCGAAATGTCGTTTGCTCTTGAAGACAAGAGACCCTTCGAGTCGCGCAAGAGGACCGAGCAGATGCTGATGGATGCCGCCACACTCCGCGAACCTCGAACGGCGGGGCAAGCCCCGCGCGAACGTCTCCGACCACGGCGCGGATTTAATGTCGCGCACTGTTGTCGAGCTTCATCATCTCGCGGGTGGATTAGCTTGCCCGACGAAGAAGCGAGTATAACGGCGCTTGCTCTCTCAAAACGCGGATCACGTCTTCGGCAGCCGTGGTCGCCATGCGAACGCGGGTTTCCATTACGCTTGTACCAAGATGTGGCGAGAAGGCCGTATTCTCGAGCTTCAGCAGTGGGCTGTCGAGCGAAACCGGCTCCTCCTCAAAGACGTCGAGACCGGCCGCGCCGAGCTTACCCGTCGACAACGCTTCATAGAGGGCTTCCTCGTCCACGATGCCGCCGCGTGCGGACAGGACGATCACGGCGGTGTCCTTCATCTTGGCAATCGCCTCACGACCGATCATGCTCCGCGTCTGCTCCGTCAGCGCACAGTTGATAGAGATGAAGTCTGACCGCGCATAAAGTTCGTCGAGCGATACGAAGGTTGCGCCCAGCTCCTTTTCCGCCTCCGGCTGACTGATGACATCATTGTACAGGACCTCCATGTCGAACCCTCGGGCACGCTTCGCCATGTGCTTGCCGATCTTGCCGAAGCCGATAATTCCTATCGTCTTGTAGGAGACATCGTAGCCGATGAAGCGCTGCGCCACCCAGGTCCCGGCTTCCGTCCACTGGCCGGAACGCACGAAGGCATCAGCATGGTGGAGCTTTCGCGCCGCGTTAATCATCAGGCCGAAAGTGAGATCGGCGATCGTGTGCGTGTGCACCGGCGTGACTGTGACCTCGATGCCGCGCCGCTCTGCCTCGGCGATGTCAATGTTGTCGTAGCCCACGCCGCGCCGCGCTGCGATCTTCAGCTTAGGCGCGTGATCGAGCGCCTCGCTGTCGAGGACCTCGGTATGCCAGACGAAAATCACGCCATCTGCATCGGCGATACCGTCGAGGAATTCCTTGCGTGTCAGTGGACGGCTTACGCCGCTGCAGACGACCTCGATACCGGCATTTTCCAGAAGCGTGATTGCTTCCCTTTCCAGCGGCTGGGTAATGAAAACTTTCATGTGACGCTCCTTCACGCAGCTGTCTGAATGGTGGTGACGATCACGCCCGTTTCGGGGTCACGCCCACGGACGATCTCGACGCCGTGCACTTCGGTCACGAAAAGATCGAGGGTCGTCAATGTGATCGTTCCGGGCTCGATGTGCCCGCCGTAGATCACGTCGCTCTCGCCGCTGATGACCGCATGGTAGTGGATGTTGAGCCGCCCAGGTTCCTCAGCGGGCGAGACCAGCCCCTGTCCCGTCAATAGGCTGAAGGGCCCTTCCATGATGAGCTGCGTCGTATAGCCGAGCTTCGGATCGGGCTCGAGACGGCTTACATAATGGAGCGCGACGCGCTTCAGACTCCCGATCGTGGTGGTGATCTGTCCGCATGCGATGCCGTGCGCGATGCAGACCTCCTCTATCGATTGCAGGACATCTCGGTTCGGATGGATACGCGCTGCGACAACGCGCCCGCCCTGGCCGGCGGCAGAAGAAAAATGCGGGAATGTCATGTTTCTGTCCTTCGGATGTTCAGATCGCCGCGACGATGGCTTCGATTTCCCGCAGCGAAAGCAGGCGGTATGGATCACGCTTCAAAAGCAGCGGCAGCTCGTGCATGGTGCGCGCGTCGTAGGTCGGATTCTCGGTCGTCAGCCAGTATTTCGTGCTTGGGATGAGCGTGGCGGCCGGGTTGAAGGCCCACGCGATGTCAAAAATTTTCTCCGGTGTTTTGCCGAGGAAAACGATCTTCCCATGCATCTGTCCGCGCATCTGGAAAGCAACCGGAACGGCTTGTTCGATATCCCAGCCACGCTTGGCCATTGCCTTCAGCGCGGCGGTACGGATGAGGTTCGGGTGCACTGACGTTTCAACGTTCGCGTGGATGTGCACGACGTCCGGATGTTCGTTGAGTTCACAGTATTTCTTGAAGGCGGCACTTTCGAAGTAGGCCTCCAGTTCCGCCTCTTCCTCGCTGTTCACCTCGGTCTTGAACGGATACTTCGCGTAGAACTGGTCCATGTACTTCTGACCCCAGTACTCGACGTTGTGCTCGCGTCGCGCGGGCGCCAGGAGTGCATCCGGCGAATATTTCCACAAAAGGTCGAAATGCGGCATACCTTCGGGCTCGATGCCGTGGATCGAACCCGAATCGGCGACTTGGCCGGAGGTGAAGATCTCGATCTTGCGATGGACCGACTTGCCGGATTTCCCGAAGTAGCCCTTGATGATCTCCTCGAGGCTTAGCGGATGGATCTGCGTTTCGACATAGACATGCGCATGATAGATCGGCTCATCGGAGATGCTGAGCACCTCCAGCGCGCGCGCCCAGTGCTCGGAGCGGAAGTAACCGGCCACCGTCTCGATAAGATTGCCGTCATCGACGGTAACATCCTTGGGTGCAACGTTGGTGTTCATTTCGGTATCTCCTGAAAGGCTGTCCTGCCCGTGGCAGGGATTAGGATTGCATGGCCCAGCGGCGGACAGTGCGGTCTTCAAGCAGCTTGAAGAGCACGCCCTCGACGAAGAGACCGATGAGAATGACGCTGAGAAGGCCAGCAAAGACGGCGGGAATGTCGAGCATGTTCTTGTTCTGAAAGATGAACCAACCGAGCCCGCCCTGCCCGGAACTGACGCCAAACACCATCTCGGCCGCTATCAATGTTCGCCAGGCGAAGGCCCACCCGATCTTGAGACCGGTAACAATGCTCGGCAGTGCGGCCGGGATCAGGATACGGCTGACAAAGCGCCACCCCCTCAAGCCGTAGTTGCGACCCACCATGCGTAGCGTGCGGGATGTGGATTGGAAGCCGGAAAACGTGTTCAGCGCGACGGCCCAGAGCACCGAATGAACCAGGACGAAGATGAGGCTGGCGGCACCAAGGCCGAACCAAATGAGCGCCAGCGGCAGCAGCGCGATTGCGGGCAGCGGGCTGAACATCGCGGTTAGCGTGACCATGAAGTCTTCACCCAACCGTGTACTGATCGCCACAATCGTCAGCACCGCTGCCGCGACAATACCGATCGCATAGCCCATCAGCAGCACCTGCAGTGAGGTCCAGATCCGCATCAAAAGGTCGCCCGTCGCGAGGCCCGACACCAACGCGGACGCGGTTTCGCCGAATGTCGGGAACAGCAGCGAATTGTCGACGCTGCGGCCATAGACCTCCCAGACCACGGCGAGGATTAGGAGTATGAACGCCTTGCGCACAGGACCCGAGCCGTAGAGCTGCTCCCAAAGAGTGAGCCTCCGCTCGACCACCCCGAACGCCTCGGCGTTTGCCGGCTCGCTGCGAATCTCGGGACGGAAGTTGTGAGGTTCTGTTGCGATTACATCAGCCATGGTGGCGCACCTCGTCGCTGGCCTTGTGAGCGAAAAGCATGTCGTGGATGTCGCGCTCGAAGGCCTTCCCCTTGGGGCCCGCGGCGTCCGCACGGCAGAGTCCGTTGAGTTCGGCCTTTACCTGACCCGGATGTGGCGACAGGAGGAGGATGCGATTGCCGATCTTGATCGCCTCAGCGATGGAATGGGTGACGAAGAGAACCGTGAAATGCGTGTCGTCCCACAGTTCCAGCAATTCGTCCTGCATCTTGACGCGCGTCAGGGCGTCCAGTGCGGCAAAAGGCTCGTCCATCAGCAATATGTCCGGCTCCATCGCCATACCGCGGGCGATTGCCACACGCTGCTTCATGCCGCCGGAAAGCATGTGCGGATAGTTGTCCGCGAACTTCGTCAGGTTGACCTTATCGAGGTAATGCCGCGCCCTCTCCTCGGCTTCCTTGCGGGTTTTCGCTTTACCGGATTCGATCAGCGGAAAAATCACGTTCTGAATGACAGTCTTCCAGGGCAGGAGCTGATCGAACTCCTGGAAGACCATCATTCGGTCAGGCCCGGGCTCGGTAACCTTGCGGCCTCGAAGCCTGATCTCGCCTTCGCTCGGCTTGTGAAATCCGCCGATCGCCTTGAGCAACGTCGACTTGCCGCAGCCGGAAGGCCCCAGCAGAACGAAGCGGTCGGCCTCAAAAACTTGGGCACTGACCTTGTAGGTCGCGAGAATGGAAAGGTGCCTTGCGGTGTACTGAAGCGTGACATCCCCGATATCAAGTATAGGTTGGGAAGAAGCGACGTCGGGGGCAAGGGTACTCGGTGACGACAGCATGACGTTCATTTAAACCTCCTCGTTCAGACGGTCGCAGCCATCAGTTGGCCGCGGTTGCGCCTTTGAGCGATTGCAGGTCTGCGAAGAAGAAGTCGCGCCAGCTTTCGGGCCGGGTCTTGATCAGACCGATCTTTGCCATGAACGCCGCCGTCTGGTGCACGCCGAGCGGGATGGACTGGAATATGTTGCCCTCTTCCTTGAACATCGCTGAAAGTTCATCGACGGAGAATTTCTCCTTGGTCGAGGCGAGATAGAGCTCCGCCGCCTTTTCCGGATCGGAGTTAATCATTTCCTGCGCTTCGCCGAGTGCGGCAAGGAACACCTTGATCGCCTCCGGATTGGCATCGTGATATTCGGTTGTGGTGAAGGCGAGCAGATTGGTGGTCGGCCCTGCTACATCGAGCGTCGTCAGCACAGAATGCATATTCGGTTGCTTCAGGAGTTGCTGGTAGTATGGCGGCCCTGCAAACATCGCATCCGTTGGGCCCTGGGGGTTCATCATCGACTGCACGCCGTCGGCGAAGCCGAGTTGGACCATCATGGGGTCGAACTTCGTGTGATCGCCGAATTCTTTGTCCAGCGCCATTTGGAGGTAGATCGCCTGGTTCGAAACCTTGAGCGACGTCACCGAAATGCGGCTGGATTCCTTGAAATCCTTCAGAGACTTGACGCTCGGGTCCTTGGTGACGAGCACGCTCTTCGTTCCGCTGACCGCAGCAATGGCCTTGACGTCTCCATTTGTGCGCGACCACAGAAGCAATGCATTGGAGACGCCCGCCGCCACGATATCGACATTGCCGGACAGCAGCGCATCCGTGACTGCGCTGCCGCTCGGGAAACTGACCATTTCGAGCGTGAGGTCCTGGCCGGCAGCCTTGGCATGCTTTTCCACGAGTTGTGCCTGCTTCATGATGTGGATCGGCGCAAAAAGCACGCCTACACCGCCGGCGATGCGTAGTTCTTCGGCTTGAGCCATTCCTGCCATACCAACGGATACCGAGACGGCGAGGACAGTGGATGCAAGAAATTTCTTGAGGGCGTTCATGTGGTCCTCCCAACCAGTTTTCAAAATGAATGCGAGACCGCTGCAGGCTGCAAGCTCCTCAACTTGCGCGTCCCTTCCGGGGTCAGTGCGCTTGCTTGCAATCTCTTGATCAAAGGAGTATCGCGGACGCATTGATGACGTCCAATGGATTATTTTCCAAATTCGATAACCGACAGGAATAAGTGTCGTGAACGAACGTGACCTGCGATATCTCGTCGCCATCAGCGAATGCGGCAATCTGCGCCTTGCGTCGGCCCGGTTGAACATCACCCAGCCGGCGCTCACGAAGTGCATCATGCGCATGGAGGACGAGACCGGTACTAAACTCTTCCAGCGCAAGGGACGCCTGATTGTGCCGACATCCGTCGGCAATGTGCTGATCCGGCGGGCACGCTCCATTATTCAGTCAATCGACGAAACTCAGCGGGAAATCCATGATTACGTCAACGGATCACGCGGCCATGCGCGTCTCGGCGTCGTCGCGACAATCACCGAGTTTCTGATGCCGGACATCCTAACCGACCTCACCCGATCAAGCCCTAACGTCACGTTGAAACTGACGATCGGCATGACGGACTTCCTCTTCGACAACCTGAGGCGCGACGAACTCGATGTCGTCATCAGCCCGGTTTACGAAAGCGAGGAGTTCGATTGCCTACCGATTATGAAAGACCAGGTCGTGATCGTGGCAAGCCGCCATCATCCGCTCGCCGGGAAACCGCCCTCGCTTGAAGAACTGAAGAAGTATAAATGGATCCTTCCACAATCAAGCGTCGGGCTGCGCGTCTGGTTGGAACGCGCGTTCGAGCGTCTGTCGTTGCCGCCGCCGCAGGTCCAAGTCGAAATCAACTCCCTTCCCCTGATGCCGAAGCTGATCGCGCAGACCGAACTTCTGAGCTTCACGTCACGGCAAAATCTGACGCGTACGAATGGCGGCGGAAATTTGATTGAGCTGCCCTTCTCCGAAATGACGTGGGAGCGCCAATTCGGCATCTTCACGCGCAAAGGCGGCTACATTCCGACAGCCAGCCAAGTGCTTGTGGATCGGATCGTTCAGGCGACTGCAAATGTCGACTAAGAGGGAAATGCCATTAATCGATGTCCGGCATTTTTTCGAGCGCCGGCCCGGCCTCGTCCTTCAGGATGGCGAGGAACCGTTCGACCACCGGCGGAATGTAATTTGAGGCGCGATGAACGGCCGCAACTTGGCGCTGCATGGTTGTCTCGGCAAGACCGATTTCGACAAGCGGCTCGCCGACACGCCCTCGGCCAAGGTTGCGGCGAGAGATGAACGTCAGAAGGTCAGTAGGCGCGATCAGCCGCGGCGAAAGCGAGATGTTGTTAGTCTGGATTACGACACGCGGCTCACTCAGGTCGCGAGACGCGAAGGCAGCATCGATCCATTGGCGGGTCACCACCGATCGCGCCGGCAGCACCCACCCGTACTCCTGTAGGTCCGCTATCGTCACCGGTTTGCGTGTTAGAGCGTGGCCGCGGGCAGCCGCCACGACGACAGAATCTTCTCCCAGGTAGTGCACAGCATAATTTTCCTCATCGCCCTTCGTCAGCGGGCCGACGACGATATCAACTTTTCCGTCGTTCAGAGCGGTTCGCAGGACGTCGTTCATGCCGATACTGATCTCGAACTGAACACCGGGGGCTTCCCCGAGAAAACGGCTGCAAACGAGAGGCAGCAGATATTCCGCCGTGGTCGCCCCCGATCCTACTCGGATGTTGCCGACGGCACCTTTGGCGATATCAGCAATCTCCCGGAGGTTCTGCTCCACAGTCATGCGAAGGCTTCGCGCACGCTCCAGCATGATCCGACCAGCAGTGGTAAGCGTCACGCCGCGTCCGGACTTCACTAACAGGCGGGTGCCAATCTCGTTTTCCATGCGGCGCACTGACTTGCTCAAAGCCGGCTGGGTGCGCCCCAGCTTTTCTGCCGCGCGACCAAGATGCCCTGTCGTCGCGATGACTTCGAAATATTGAAGATCTCGCAGCTCCATTCATTCCTCACGGCTATGGATTCAGAAATCTTATGAATTTGACCGACGATGTCGACAAGTGTCAATAGAGACGTGTTTACGGATCGGGGAAGACAATGAGCCTTAAGGTTCTGATGACCGCAAAAACGATTGCTGCGCCGGGACTGGCGCTTCTCGAGCGAGGCGGCTGTGCTGTCTCCTTCCTCAAGGACGGCACAGATTCGGAGCTCGCGCAATCCCTGCGCTCGACGCCCTTCGATGCGGTTATCTCGCGCACGCTCGCCCTTTCAGGCAACCTGATCGAGGCCGCGCCGGCATTGCGCGTTATCTCCCGCCACGGCGTCGGATACAACAATGTCGATATCGATAGCGCAACGAAGCACGGCATACCGGTTCTGATCGCTGATGGCGCCAACGGCCAGTCCGTCGCCGAGCTCGCCGTCGGCCTTGCGCTTTCAGTGAGCCGCAGGATCACGACGCAGGACGCATCGATCCGCGCCCAACAATGGAACCGCTCGGCCCCCGGCCTACAATTCGCCGGAAAGACGGCTGGCATAGTTGCTTTCGGCGCGATTGGCCGACGGGTGGCAGAAATCCTGCAGACAATAGGAATGCAGATTATCGCCTTCGATCCCCATGCAGGCGACCGCTCGACGCCGGGGATCCTTTGGGCCGAAACGCTCGACGAGCTCCTAGAGCGGAGCGATCTCGTTTCACTACACTGCCCGCTGACATCCGAGACCCGAAACATGATCGCCGCCCCGCAGCTCGCGCGCATGAAGGAGGGGGCGATCCTGATCAACACGGCCCGCGGCGGACTGGTTGACGAAGGCGCTCTGGCGGAGGCGGTGCGTTCGGGGCATCTCGCAGGCGCCGGTCTCGACACCTTCGCGAACGAGCCCCTTGCAGCTGACCATCCGTTCATGTCCGTACCACAGATCGTGATGACGCCGCATATGGGCGGCAGCACCGACGCCGCCCTTGACGGCGTGGCGATCAGCGCCGCCCGCAACGTGCTGGACGTTCTGATCGAAGGCAAAGTCGACCGCCGCCTTCTCGTCAACCCAGCTGTTCTGAAACACCGCACAGTTCAAACAAAGTGAGTGACACCATGACCATCTCTCTCTTTCAGGATGCTTCAGCCGCTGAATGGCCGACGGGCTTCATCGTCAACCCCCGCCCGTCTACGCTTTCGAAGGAACTGATCGAAGCTTATCGATCCGTGCCAGTGCCGCATGCAAGCGACTGCATGGGCCGACACACTGGCGCGCGTGACCTCACCGCCTATCACGGCGATCAGACCAGCACTATTGCCGGCCCCGCACTGACGGTGCGCATCCGTCCTGGCGACAACTTGATGATTCACTTGGCGATCATGACGGCCGAGCCGGGTGACGTGGTCGTCATCGATGGTGGGGGCGATCTTTCGACCGCTGTCATCGGCGGCTTGATGCGCACCAGTGCGATAGCCCGCGGTATCGCCGCTTTTGTGTTGGACGGGGCTCTTCGTGATATCGCCGAGTGGAAGGAGGGCGGCGTCGGTGCCTTTGCACGCGGCAGCGTGCATCGCGGTCCGAGCAAGGAGGGCCCCGGTGCGCTCAATGTGCCGGTTGCCTGCGCAGGTCTGTCTGTCATGCCAGGCGACCTCATTTTAGCGGATGCAGACGGCGTAGTTGCAGTTCCGGCGGCCGACGCAGAAAGCCTGCTTGTAAAATGCCGCGCCCATGCCGAACGCGAGCGGGTCGTCAATGAAAAGAATAGGACCGGCGAACCCGACTGGGATCGTTTTAATGCTTTGTTGCGGCAAAAGGGGTGTCCGGTCTGAGGTTGGTAGAAACGAGTTAACGGCTTTGGAAAAGCCGATTTAATGGAGGAGACATGATATGATGATCAAAAGACGAGGATTTCTTGCAGGCACGGCCGGCGTCGCGATCGCTGGCATGCTGGGCGTACGCGCCAGCTACGCGGCGAACTTCGGCTCCATGGACATCTTCATCCCCGGCGCACCGGGCGGAGGTTGGGACCTTACAGGTCGCGTCATCGACGAGGTATTGAAGAAAAACAAGCTAATCGGCAACTCACGCATCACCAATGCCGGTGGCGCCGGTGGCACGATTGGTCTGCCGCAGTTCATCAACCAGTATGATGGCGAGGCCAGCGCCCTCTTCATTGCTGGCGCCATAATGGTCGGCACCATCATCACCAACAATACGCCGGTGAACCTGACGATGCTGAAGCCGGTGGCGCGGCTGACCGGCGAATACCAGGTACTCGTCGTTCCTTCGGCCTCGCCGGTGCAGAACCTCACCGATTTCGTCGATCTGCTAAAGCGAGATCCGAAGGCCGTGACCTGGGCAGGCGGCGCACCCGGGGGCGCCGACCACATATTTGCTTGCATGATCGCCAAGGCCGCCGGCGTTGGGCTCGGCGACATCTCCTATGTTGCCTATACTGGCGGTGGCGGCGAAGCAATGGCATCACTCCTCGGCAACCAGGTCTCCTGTGGTATTTCGGGCTACGGCGAGTTCGCAGAGCAGATCAAGGCCGGCAATCTCAGGGCAATCGCCCTTTCAGCGCCCGAACGTGTGGCCGGGATCGAGGTTCCGACCCTCGTGGAACAGGGTGTCGATGTCACAATCTCGAACTGGCGCGGAGTCTTCGGCGCGCCGAACATCAGCGATGACGAAGTCAGCGCCCTGATCGCCCTGACGACAGCCATGGTCAAGACGCGGGATTGGCAGGACCAACTGGCAAGCCGCGGCTGGACGGATCAGTTCCTGCCGGGGGCCGAATTTGCAGCCTATCTCGAAAAGGATACGGCGGCCACTCGCAGTGTCCTGGTGGACCTCGGCCTCGCGAAATGAAGGCGCTTACCGCACGGCCGCAGCTCGTCACCGTCTCCCTGATCGTCTTGGCGGTCGGGGCGGCGGTGAGCTGGATTGCGACGACCATTCCGGTCGGATCTGGAGTTGCCGTGATCGGTCCGAGGTCGTTCCCTCTCGCCGTCGGACTGCTTCTGATTTCCTGCGGGCTCCTGCTTCTGCTCGAGGCCAGCCGCGCGCCATGGGATTGCGAAGCGACGAACGCGGCGACGCCCAAGCTTGATCTCGTGCCATTAGGCATTCTCGCCTGCGGCATGATCGTCAACGTGCTGCTCATCAAAAGCGCCGGATTCATTCTCGCATCCACGCTGATGTTCGCCTTCACGGCAAAGGCTTTCGGCGCACGCCGTCTCTGGCTATCGCTACTGATCGGCTTCGTGCTCGCCCTCGCCACTTATTATGGTTTTGCCCGCATGCTCGATCTCAGGATCGGCGGCGGCTTCATCGAGGACTTGTTCTGATGGGCACCCTCACCTCGCTCGTCGACGGCTTCGGCGCCGCCCTGTCTCCCATGAACCTACTATGGGCGCTCCTCGGCGTCACGCTCGGCACCTTCATCGGCGTGCTGCCGGGTCTTGGACCCGCACTCACCATCGCCTTGCTGCTGCCGATCACCTTCCAGGTCGATCCCGCGGCCGCCTTCATCATCTTTGGCGGCATCTATTTCGGTTCACAATTCGGCGGCTCGACAACCTCGATCCTCATCAATACCCCCGGCGAAAGCGCCTCCATTGTCACTGCACTCGAAGGCAACCGGATGGCACGAAGCGGCCGCGGCGGCCCGGCGCTGGCAACCGCTGCGATCGGATCCTTCGTCGCCGGGACGATCGGTGTCGTCTGTCTCAGCCTGCTCGCACCCGTGGTCGTGAAGCTAGCGCTCGCCTTTGCCCCGGCGGATTATTTCGCTCTAATGGTACTTTCCTTCGTCACCGTCGCTGCCGTCCTCGGCACGTCCGTCCTACGGGGGCTTACCAGCCTCAGCCTCGGCCTATTACTCGGCCTCGTTGGTGTGGATCTGCAGTCAGGTCAAACACGCTTTACCTTTGGATCGCTCGAACTGCTTGACGGTATCGATGTCATCATTGTCGTCGTGGGCCTCTTCGCCGTCGGGGAAACGCTCCATCTCGCAACCCGCTTCCGCGCCTCACCGGAGGAAATAACGCCGGTAAAGGGTTCGCTCTGGATGACGGCTCAGGACTGGGCGCGCTCCTGGAAGGCTTGGATCCGTGGGGCTTTGATCGGCTTTCCCATCGGCGCCATGCCTGCAGGGGGCGCGGAAATTCCGACCTTCCTCTCCTACTTCGTCGAAAAAAAGCTCTCAAAGCACCCGGAAGAATTCGGCCACGGCGCCATAGAAGGCGTCGCTGGTCCCGAGGCTGCCAACAACGCGGCAGGCGCCGGTGTCTTCGTGCCGCTGCTCACCCTTGGCATTCCGACCTCGGCAACGGCAGCCGTCATGCTCTCGGCCTTTCAGAGCTATGGCATCAACCCCGGCCCGCAATTGCTTACCAGCCACGCCGACCTCGTCTGGACGCTGATCGCCAGCCTCTATATCGGCAATGTGATGCTGCTTGTCCTCAATCTCCCCCTAGTCGGGCTGTGGGTGCAGATTCTCCGCATCCCGACACCTTACCTCTATGGCGGGATCCTGCTCTTCGCGACGGTCGGCACCTATGGCATCAGTCGGTCGGTCTTCGATCTCATCATGCTCTATGGAATAGGCCTCGTCGGGTTCTTCATGCGCCGCTACGATTTCCCAACCAGCCCTGTGATTATCGGCATGATCCTCGGACCGCTTGCCGAACAGCAGTTCCGCCGGGCAATGACGATGTCGCAGGGCGATCTCTCGATCTTCCTCACCAGACCCATCTCGGCCGCCCTGCTTATCCTGGCGGCCCTCGCCATATCCGCGCCAATCGTCCTTTCCTTCATCCGCAGTCGCCAGGCGGCGACTGCCTGAGACTCCATCAGGAACAAAATCATGTCAGATCATGTCAACCTCGACGCACAAGCGTTGCGAGGCTTCGTGGAAGATGTCCTCAAGGCAGCCGGTATGCGGCCAAATCCAGCGGCAATCGTTGCCGACACGCTGATTTATGCCGATTTGCGGGGCGTGGCCTCCCATGGCGTTGCAAGACTGAGTTCGTATCTCGACCGCATCCGCGCCGGCGTCATGGAGCTCGATCCGCAGATGCGGCTTACCCGCGACGCTCCGGCAAGCGGCCTCCTGGACGCAGGTAACGGTTTCGGACAGATTGCCGGCGTAACGGCGATGGATATAGCGATCGCGAAGGCCAAATCGGCCGGTAGCGCCGTAGTCGCCGTCGCCAACTCCAACCACTTTGGAGTGGCGGCCTATTTCGCCGAGCAGGCAACTCGCGCCGGGATGGTCGGAATCGTACTCACCAATTCCTCCCCGGCCATGACCCCTTACAATACCCGCGTTCCGCTGATTGGCACGAATCCGATTGCTTTCGGCCTGCCGGCTGCGACGCAGCGCCCGATCATTCTGGACATGTCGACCTCCGTCGTCGCGCGAGGCAAAATCCGACTCGCCTCACTGATCGGGAAGTCGATTCCGCTTGGCTGGGCTTACGACGACAGGGGAGTGCCTACTGAAGACCCCCATGCCGCGCTGAAGGGCAGCCTGGCTCCGATTGGCGGACCAAAAGGTGCTGGCCTTGCCCTGATCATCGACCTACTTGCGGGTGTTCTTACCGGGACAGCCCTCACGGGGGAGGTCAAAAACATCACGGACATCTCCGGGCCGTCGCGGACCGGTCATCTCATGATCGCATTCGACGTTGGCAGCTTCATTCCGCTCGAAGTTTTCGGGGCCAACGTCGATAAGGTGGTCACGAACATCAAGGCCATGCCGTCTGCCGACGGGGGGCCGGTCTTCATGCCCGGCGAGATGGAGGCCATCAGTGCCGAAACCCGAACATGCGAGGGCATCAGCCTTCCCCAGGATATCCTCCATACACTTAGGACACTCGGCACCGAATTTCTTGGCTCACCTGCTCTTTAAGCAACGGGCGAATTTCGGCATTCAGCCCCGACCCCGTTGCTCCGGCCGGGCTGATGTGCCCGGCTTAGCAAGTCAGACGCAATTGGTGCGCATCGTTCAGTTCGCCAGTTCGCCAAACTTTATCAGAGTTCCTGTCCACCTTCGCGGAATACGCATATTCCCGATTTCAACTTAAGAAGGTGAGCTCCGGGGCCACGGGGCCAGCGGTTCCCGTTGATACATTATGCGATCTTGGCAGCCCAAAACGTGAACAAAGCTAGAGCGGGCTCGTGGATCACTGTTCTGTCCGCCCCAAAGGTGACGTCGACGCTTAACTCTGTAAACGGCAACATCGCGCCCCATCGGAGCCGTCAAACCTACTCTGCCTGTACTTGAAAACCACCATTCCTTCAGGTGGCGTTGCGATGTCCGCATAATGGAACCGAATTTCGGCCTAGGATGAAATTCCCAGCTTCAACTGACTTGAAGTCGTGGTAACATCGCGCTGCTCCTACGAGCAACAGGCAAAGCAATCGGATCAAGCTGCAGATAGGCCGGACTTCATGAACCAAAACATAGCCCTGCAGCCAGGAATGCTCCGAACAAACCTCAGGGGCCAGATTCGGCAGACCCAGCTTCCGAAATGGAAGGCGCTGCTACCGCTGTTCGAGGCGGTGATGAACTCTTTCCAAGCGATACAGGACGCAAAGGCCGACAGGAGACACCGTATCACGATTGTCGTGGAGCGCGATGATGACTTGCTTGGCGAGGACAACGCGCCCATCGTAGGCTTCGAGATCCGCGACACTGGCATCGGCTTCACCGACGAAAATTTCGACTCATTCAACACTGCGTATTCGGAACACAAATACGAACGAGGCGGAAAAGGCCTCGGTCGGTTCATGTGGCTCAAAGCCTTCGAGACAGTGCATGTCAGAACAACGTTCCAAGCCCAAGATGCCGATGACGAACCAAATCACTGGCTGCGAGATTTCGAGTTCGGTTTCGACTACGACCCTGATGCTGCCAGCGCTACGCAGATCGATAGCGATCCCCCGGGTACCACAGTCAGGCTTAAGGGCTTCCTCTCGCCTTATCGCGAGCAATGCCCCGTGGACATCGAGGTGCTGGCGCAGCGGTTAGCCGAGCATTTCATCCTCGTCCTGATGCAGCCGGAGTGCCCCGAGGTCGAGATCCATGATGGCGGTATAAAGCTGTCCCTCAACAAGGTGTTCACCGACAACTTTCAGCGAGGCGGCCGCAGCGAACAATTTGAGATTGGCGGGCGGACTTTCCGGATCGATGGCTTCCGCCTCCACTCGCCGCGTGCATCGAAACATCGGCTAATCTACGCGGCCAACTCGCGCGCGGTGATCACCGAAAGGCTTGACCAATTCATCCCTAACTTCGTTGGACGGCTCCACGACGAGAAGGGAGACAGTTTCGTCTATCTCGCCGTGGTTCAAGGTGACTACCTCAACGACAGGGTAAACAATTTCCGCACCGATTTCGACATGATGCACGAGGAGCAGGATGACGGCCAAGGCGATCTGCTCCAGGCAGAAGACGTGCGGCGATCCGACATCCGGACGGAATGCCTCGCGTTCGTGCAACGGGACCTCGCCGAACTGATTGATAGCCTTAATGCCGCAAAAGCGAAGCGGATCCGAGATTATGTCCGAACCGAAGCTCCACAATATAAACCCCTGCTCCGCTATCTGGATGAGTTCATCGGCTCAATCTCCCCGACGGCATCGAAGATGGACATGGAGTTGGCGCTGCATCGGGAACTCCATCAACGCGAGGTGAGCCTGAAACGGGAAGGTTCGCGCATCTTGACCGAAGCCGCCAAGCAAGAGGACTATGAAGGATACCGCAGGCGTCTGTCGGAATTCATGGAGCGTTCTAACGAACTTGGCGTCTCAGCCCTTGCTCAGTACATATCCCACCGCAAGATCATCATAGAACTTTTGGAGAAGGCGCTTTCCAACGACAAGCGAACGGGCAAGTACCCGTTAGAAGAGGCGGTCCACAACATCCTTTTCCCAATGAGGGCAACCGATCAAGATATCCTTTATTCCCAGCAGAACCTCTGGATCATCGACGAACGCCTGAACTTCCATTCGTTCATAGCCTCTGACCGACCTCTGAACTCCCACACCGACTTCACATCGGACTCACGGAAGCGGCCAGATCTTTTCATCTTCGATCGGAAGATCGCATTCTCGGAAAAGCCCGACGACGGAATGCCTCTCAACAGCATTACCGTCATTGAGTTCAAACGGCCGCAGCGGGACGACTACACCGGTGACGACAATCCGCTCAGGCAAGTGTTCGAACAGATACAGCTTATTCGCGGAGGCCAGTTCAAGGATGATCACGGCCGACCGCTGTCAGTCTCGGGCGAGAAGATCCCCGCTTTCGCCTACGTGGTCTGCGATATCACCCCTACCATGCACGCCGAGCTGAAGATGTCGGATGCCATGCCGACACCTGATCAGCGCTCGTACTACGGATATCACCGGACATTCGGTATCTACTTTGAGGTCATTGACTACGGCAGGCTTCTTGCGGATGCCAAGCGTCGCAACCGAGTATTCTTCGACCGTCTAAACCTCATGGACGCTCAGCGCCCGTAGATTTCGGTCGAAGGTCGCGGAGGGATCGAGTCTGTTCCGCGACCCACGTTCAGCCGCAACAAATCCTCAGCTGCCGTGAGATGTCTCTCTTTGCGCTCGGCCTCGAGCAGCTGACGGCCTTCACCTACGCGATCCGGAGACCGGCCATGTGATCTCGCCGGTAGTCGCAGCTGCCCTTTGTATGAAGCCGCGAAGCATGCGTGAGCGTCCGGTGAGCTGGTTTTGTTGAGGCGCTTATGTGGCGCAAGTTACGTCACAGATGATTCATTTGTGACGTAACAAGGTATGAATGGCCAAGGTTGAGATCCTAACGGGTGCTATC
>Ga0209281_1000983_pt1 | contig 22731 bp, 18 predicted proteins | sample MedtruBG_FD_187514 | JGI IMG/M metagenome (GOLD analysis project Ga0209281, IMG submission 187514) | Root nodule microbial communities of legume samples collected from California, USA - Medicago truncatula BG (SPAdes) (version 2) | ecosystem: Host-associated > Plants > Roots > Nodule | place... | reverse complement strand
TTTCATTTGATTCATAATAGAATGTATATATAAAATATAACATAATTATTATTAATTCTCCAACAAAACCTTTACTATATTATCGATAGCATATTATTTTTCTTTATATAAAGGTATTGTGAAGAATTCGAAATATAAAAATACTTGTAGTTTAGCGATACTTTAATGTTACTTCTATACAATCGAAAGAGAATATATGTGTTTACTCCGGTTCACTGAAGATTTCACTGGGTGATTCTAAGAACATAAGTTGTACCCAAAATGCTAGCCTCAAAAACAAGTTTAAACTAGCATATTTGGAACAACTTATATTCTAAGAATCACGACCAGCAAAATCTTCTTATGAACACTCCGTAAAAACATATATTCGCTTTCTAGTTTAGTGTAAATTTAAAGTAAATGATATTTAGGCAAGTATTTCTGTATTTCTTCGGTTATCAATACCTTAAAGAGAGAGATTTGCAATCTTTACTACAATTCCAATATAAATTAGGTAAGTATCTGTGGAATACTTAAAGTTATAGCAAAACAAAGAAATATAAGACATATATGTGGAGCAGGCATAGAAAAATAAGCTGTCGGAATATCTTAATGGAAAGTTGTTGCACTTCTACTTGTCCTGCGCTTGTCACAGGAGCATGTAGAAGTGGTGCAACTTTCCATTTAGATATTCCCAGCGAGATTTTTCATAGTCCTGAGGAACATATATGTCTTATATTTCGGTTGTTTACTGTTTAACTCTAAGTATTTCATAATACATTTATAGAAAGAACGACTATTCCTATAATTGTTCTCCATTTGTTTCTATGACTTTTTTATACCAGTCAAAACTTTTTTTCTTGCTACGCTTTAGTGTGCCATTACCTTCATTATCTTTATCAACGTAAATGAATCCATATCTTTTTTTCATCTCTCCCGTAGATGCGCTCACTAAATCTATGCATCCCCATGGAGTATATCCCATAAGATCAACTCCATCAATGTTCACTGCATCTCTAATAGCTTTGATATGTTCCCTTAAATATTCAATACGATAATCATCTTCTACATATCCATTTTCATCCGGACTATCTACAGCACCTAGACCATTTTCTACTATGAATAATGGTTTCTGATATCTGTCATACAATGAATTTAATGTAATTCTAAGACCAAGTGGATCAATCTGCCATCCCCACTCACTTGCTTTTAAATATGGATTTTTTAGCGTAGCAAATACATTACCTTCTGTTTGTGCATTTACTTCTGGATCAGCACTAGTTAATCTTGATGCATAATAGCTGAAGGAAATGAAATCAACTGTATTATTTTTTAATATTTCTATATCTCCATCTTGAATTTCAAGGTGTATATTCATTCTTTCAAACATTTTCTTTGCATAGTTTGGATATTCACCACGAGATTGAACATCAACAAAGAAATAATTTTCTCTATCCTTCTCCATAGATCTCCATACATCTTCTGGCGCACAAGTATTGGCATACGTATTACCTGCTGCCAGCATACAACCTATCTTAAAATCTGGATTTATCTTATGTGCTATTTCAGTTGCCTTAGCACTTGCAACTAATTGATGGTGTGCAGCTTGATATTTTATAGCTTCTTTATTTTCTCCTTCTTCAAAAACTAATCCTGCACCAATAAAAGGTAAATGTAGCAACATATTAATTTCATTAAATGTTAACCAGTACTTTACTTTATGTTTATAACGTTCAAAAATAACTTCACATAGTCTCTCATAATAACCTACCATTTTACGGCTTCTCCATGAACCAATTGTCTCTACCAAGTGCATTGGAACATCAAAATGAGTTATAGTTACTAATGGCTCGATTCCATATTTAAGACATTCATCAAATACATCATCATAGAATTTTAATCCCTCTTCATTAGGCATTTCGTCATCCCCATTTGGGAATATACGTGCCCATGATAAGGATAAACGGAAAGTCTTAAATCCCATTTCTCCAAATAGGGCTATATCTTCTTTATAATTATGATAAAAATCAATTGCATCGTGACTTGGGTAATAATGCTCATAATCACATTTCATCATTTTCATTTTCCCAAGCATTACTGGAAAACGGTCTTTACCTGCAGGAATTACATCTACTGTAGATAATCCTTTATTTCCTTCTAAGTACGCACCTTCGCATTGATTAGCAGCAGTAGCTCCTCCCCATAAAAATCCATCTAAAAAACCTTTTGACATAATCGTTTCCTCCTCATGTATCTTATAAATTCAGTTACTTTATTATTATTAAAATTCAAAGCATAAAACGAATTTCCTCTTATACTTTGAATTCTTATATTTTTAAATCATGACCCTTAATAAATTTTCATTATAATCAACAACTTTTTTATCAGTTTCAATAACATCTAAGTAATTATCCGAATTAGTAATTACTACAGGTGTTATTAACGAATATCCTTCTTTTTCTATAGCATCAACATCAAATTCCAATAATACTTGCCCAACTTTAATAGTATCCCCTTGTTTTGCCTTAGGGTAAAAATATTTTCCATCTAATTGAACAGTATCCATACCTACATGAATTAATATTTCTGCTCCATTATCGCTTGTAATTCCCAAAGCATGACCTGTTGGAAAGAATGTTGTTAAAACTCCATCTACTGGCGAAACTATCTTACCTTCTTTTGGTTCTATTGCTATTCCTTTTCCTAACGCTCCCTTTGAAAATGCTTCATCTTTTACTTCTGATAAAGGTTTCACTTCACCCTTTAATGGACTAACTAATATTTCTTGCTTAACTAATGGGTTTTCTTGTTTAGCTTTTTCACTTGAATTTATATCATCTTCAAATTTTGTAAATAGCATTAATAAGAACCCTAAAACAAAACCAACTAACATTGCTATAGCAATTCCATAAAAACCTTGATCAATTCCATTTGGCCCAATATAGCTTGGAAGAGCAAATATTCCTAGCCCTCCCATCATATATCCTTTTGATCCAAAAAAGCCTACGATAGCTCCACCTATTGCTGCACCAATACAGCTTAATACAAATGGTTTCTTTCTTGGTAATGTAATCCCGTAAATTGCTGGTTCTGTAACTCCAAAAATACCTGAAATAAATGCTGGAATAGCTAATGATTTTAATTTCTTATTTTTAGTTTTAATTAGTATAGCTCCAACTACACCTGTTTGAGCAAATGAAGCTGCTATTATAAGGGCTAATACCGGATCTGATCCCATTGTGACCATATTATTTATAGCTATAGGTATTAGTCCCCAATGTAATCCGAAGATAACAAATACTTGCCAGAATGCTCCAAGGAATATTCCTGCTACAATTGGGCTAAAGTTATAAATAGTTAATGTAACAGTTCCTATTATTTTACCTGCCCAAGTTGATATTGGACCAATTGCTAAGAATGTTAAAGGTACGATTACTAGTAATGTGCAAAATGGAACTAAGAATGTTTTAACTACATCTGGTATAACTTTTATAAATAATTTCTCTATTTTTGATGCTACATACACTGCTAATACTATCGGGATAACAGTTGATGAGTAATCCATTAATATAACTGGTATATTTAAAAATGTAGTACTTACTGAAGATTCAAACATTGTACCACTTAAAACTTTATACAAAGGCTCGGCGGCAGTTAATGCTAAAATCTTTGGGTATACAAGTGCTGCCCCTATTGCCATTCCTGTAAATTGATTTAGCTTAAATTTATTAGCTGCTGTAAATCCTAAGAATATTGGGAAGAAGTAAAATAAACTATCTCCAATTGCATTTAAAATCATATAAGTTCCATCAGTAGGCGCTAATATATGTAACGCTACAAATAATGCATTGAAACCTTTTATCATACCTGTTGCAGATAATACTCCAAGGGTTGGTGCAAATACTCCAGATATAATATCAATAAATTTGCTAAATGGACTCATTTTTTCATTAGAAGTATCTTCTGAAGCTGTAGCAAATCCACCAACTGCAACTACATCTGCATATACATCTGGAACATGATTTCCAATAACCACTTGATATTGTCCACCGCTTTGTACAACTGTAACGACACCATCCATATTTTTTAATACGTCTGTATTAGCCTTACTTTCATCTTTTAACTTGAAGCGTAAACGTGTAATACAATGAGTTAAGCTATTAACGTTTTCTTTACCACCAACATTTTTAATTATGTCTTTTGCTAATTGTTCATATTTCATAATAATTCTCCTTTTCATATATTTTTATAAAAAAACGAGACCAGATATGGATAGACATAACTCTTCTATCCATATTTGGTCTCGCCTGCTTTACCAGTAACAATCCAAAATTATTTAATTTATTATCTTTGAGTTACACGCTGAATGTGTATAGTTAAATATAATTTTTCCTCATCAGATAACTCTTTTTCTAAATATTTTTCTATTTTGAGCATGCACTCATATGCTTTTTTATATTTGGTTTTAACTTGTTTTAATAAAAAATCATCTTCTTCTTTTTCCATTTTTTCATTTTTATTTAGTCGTTGAAAAAAGAATCTTAAATGGGTAACAAACCTCTCATAGTTAAGAGATTTTTCATTAAGTGCAATACTATATGTGTATTTAATTATATTTAATATATCTTGTATCATTTTTGTTTGATGGGCAATATCTTCAACTTTATTGCTAGAATTATTAGTTTGCGCATTTATTAAATGAAGAGCTATATTACCTGCTTCATCTTCAGGTAATCTTTTATTTGTCTCATCTTCAATAAATTCTAATGCCTTTAATCCAATTTCAAATTCCTTGGGGTAAAATTTCTTAATTTCCCAAATTAGCGCATTAGGACGATTAAGTCCCTCATCAAATAATTTTAATGCATAACTAATATGATCAGTTAGAGTAACATATATATAATCATTTAATTCAACACTTAATATATTCTTAGCGTATTCAATAATATCATAACATAGCGATACATGTTCTGTAGGAATATCTTCTAATAATAATTTAAATTTCTCTGAGGCATCTTTTTGTTTCAGTATAAAAGTTTTTTCAATTAGATTTTCATCCACTTCATCTCCTACACTTTTTTTAAATCCAACTCCTCGCCCCATAATAACAATCTCTTGTTTTTTTGAGTCTTTAGCTAATATAGCATTATTATTAAATATCTTTTTTATTATCATTCCTATCCCCCAATCACTATGCATTATATATTAGAATATAAAAACCCCAATTAATCAAAAGAGAACTATTCATATCTCTTCTCATTAATTAAGGTTTCGCCTGATCGAATCAGTAACAATCACAATATTAATATGTAAGCGTTTAATTTATATATTTATGATATCTTATTTTGTATTTATTGTCAATATTTTTTGTAAAATAAATTTTATCTTACACAATCTCAATTTAAAGGTACTGTGAAGAACAGAAATATAAAAACCACTTGCAATTTTATGAATTTTTAAGTTTCCTGCCAAATAACCGAAATGGAATATATGTGTTTAGCAGTAAACTTAAAGTAAGACTATATTCATGCAAGTATTTTTATATTTCGATTGTTACTAATACTTTAATGAATTATCTCTATGACCTTAAGTACAGTTTATATTCTTAATAATATAATACACATATAATCTTTGAATATGTATCTTTGAAATACTTTAAGTGATAGTAAAACAAAGAAATAGAATACATATATGTGCATCAGGCATTGAAAAATGAGCTGCTGGTATGTCTTAATGGGAGGTTGTTCCGTTTTGCTTGTCCAAAATAAATTTTGGAGCACGCATAAACGGGCACAACCTCCCATTTAGACATACCCAGCGAAGTTTTTCTAGTCCTGCGAAACATATATGTATTCTATTTCGGTTGGTTACCACTTCACTTTAAGTTCTTCACAATATCTTTATAGTATGTAGTTTCTATTTTATTGCTTCATTTGAAGTAGTCTATTTTTTAATTGTTCTTCAATGTTTTGTAATTCCGCTTCTGCAGCTTTACGCTTTTGACGTCCTTCTGTTTGTATTCGAAGTACTTCATCAAGAGTTGAAATTAACGATTCATTTGTAGTTCTAAGAGTTTCAATGTCAACAATTCCACGTTCTGATTGTTTAGCTGTTTCTATTGTTGACATTTTAAGTGTTTCTGCATTTTTGCGTAAAAGTTCATTGGTCATATTTGTTACTTCATTTTGAACCTTAGCGGCATTATTTGAATGTGCTACTCCAAGAGCGAGCACAATTTGACTTTTCCAAAGAGGAATAGTATTAACAATAGTAGATTGTATTTTCTCTGACATGAGAGAGTCATTATTTTGAATCAAACGAATTTGTGGTGCCATTTGAAGAGATATCATTCTAGTTAATTCTAAATCATGAATCTTTTTTTCAAAGCGGTTGCAAAGTGCTACAAAATCATTTGTAGCTTGTGCATCCTCTGGAAGACCACTTATTCTTGCTCTTTCTGCTAACTTAGGAAGTTCTTCTTTTTCTAATTTTGCAAGCTTCTTTCTTCCCGCTAAAATGTACATTGAAAGTTCCTTAAAATATACTTTATTAATTTCATACATTTTATCAAGCATAGCAATATCTTTTAATAGTTGTATCTGATGATTTTCAAGACTGCTACAAATTTTATTTATATTGCCTTCAACTTTATCATATTTTGCTTTCATTTGAGAAAACTTTTCTGTAGTCTTTTTGAAAAGTCCTAAAAATCCTTTTTTCTCATCTATGGACTCAAAATTCTTTAGCTCTACTACTACATTAGTAAGCATATCGCCTACTTCTCCTAGATCCTTAGTCTTCACATTACCTAACGCTGTTTCAGAGAAATCTGCAATTTTCTTTTGTGAACCAACTCCATATTGTAGAATTGAATTTGAGTTAGTTACATCTATTTTCTCTACAAACTGGTCTACCATTTTCTTTTCTTCATCTGTTAAAAAACTATCATCGAGAACTTCTACTGACTTCTCTTCCTCTTGCACCTTAACAACCGAGGCTTCCTCCTGAAATGGCTCAAATGTTAAGCTTGGTGCTATATCAATATTTTCTTTAAACCCATCATTCATTTTCAATTCCTCCCTTTTTATTACTACTTTTCAAAATCATTTTTGGTCAGTCCTTCTTGCGTAAGCAGCGTTTCAAGAACAGAAATATCTGTAGAAATATCTAAAGCAATCTCTTCAAATAAATCATCTAACAAATTTTCAAAAGCAACATTTATAATGTTAATTGTTTTTTCAATTTCATTTTTAGCATTCCTTATATTTTCCCCTTGAACTGGTTGGTCATTAAGCTCTTTATATGAATTGACTAACTTTAAAGTCATAGGAAGATAATGATTAATGAATTTACTAACCTCTGGCAATTTCTTAGGATTTTGCTCTACATGCTTAAATATTTGTGCCACAATATTTTGAAGTCTAGACAAGTTTACTGAGATTTCCTCTTCTGGTATAGCATCATTTGCACTTTTTATTTGCTCTATATAATTTCTTCCCATTTCAATTGTAGTTCTTAATTCCTTCTTCGCAGGATCATTTACTTCTTGCTTTAATTGTTCTTGTCTTTTTAATTCTTCTTCATTACGCATCTTTAGAGCTTCTTGAGATGCTAAATAATTTTCATAAACTTCATCACTTAACATGAAATATGTCTTCTTATCATCAATATGACCATGAGGAAACATTCCTAGGTCAATCATTTTCCTTAAGTCTTTCACAACATATTTATTCTTCTTTCTAATTGAGGCGGCTAATTCCTCAATAGAACAATAATTATGACTATTAAGAGATCGTATATACTGCCTAAAACGCTTTACTCTTTTTCTTAAACTTATTCCTTTTAAGGTAATCCCCACACTTGGTACGAAAAGAGCAAACAAACCTCCTAATGTAATAGATTCTACCATTGAAAAACCGCTAATAAAATAGCTGGCAATTGACATTGAAATTAGTGAAATTCCAAATATTCCACTCAAAATAGCTCCAAATACTATATAAAGTATTCCTGATATACTTCCAACTGGTCTTTTGGGAATATACATTTCCAGCTTATTTTCTTCTTTTTTTGTTATGCCAATATCTTTATATCTATTCTTAACTTTTTCTTTTATTTTTTTATTATAATGATATGATTTATCTTTTAAGGTCGTTTTAACTTCATTGATAGCGTCTGCAGTTTTATCATCAACATCTTTTTTTATCCTAGCAAAATCAATAGCATCAAATGCATTCTTTACCGTTTCTCTAATTTCCTCTTCTAAATCAGAAAAATCTCTTCTGCCCATACCCATGCCTCCAAATTCTTTTCTTATCAATCATAAAAACCTTGCTATATATCCATAACATTTTGACTTTATTATATATCATTCTTGCAAAAATTACAATTTGTAACATTTTATCATTTTCTTAATTTATGACCATAACTTATAGAAAAATGAAACACACCTTTATAAATATGTGACTTGTTTAAATATAAAAATCTGACTCTAAATGAAATATTAAAGCCAGATATTCTTGGGATAGTTTTAATTTCTGCCTACTTTATAATGATGAATTAATTATTAATTAGACAAACATATATTACAAAAGAATCTCAATAAATCTTTTATTATCCAATTCATTTTCTTTTACATATCTGAGAATATCCTTTAGATAATCACTATCATGCTCAATTCCTTTCGTCAGAGATTGTATAGATCTTAGTATATTCTCCTTTGAAATCTCTCCATTGTAAAGATATAGCCCAACTATATAAAATCTTATATAAGAGAATCTTATAAGCATCATAATATATCCATCTATTATCACATCATTTTCTGAAAACGGGAAAAGCTCTTTAAACATATGATTAACTAAATAATTTTCGAAAATGTAACTGTATTTCTTCATAATATTCTCTTCACATATATCATAAGCCTTTAAATACATCTCTGAATTCTCTATCAAACTCTCTCCTTCATTTAATCTAAATCCAAGCATAAGCTCATTTATTCTTAATTTAAAATAATTACTATCATCATCTTCATGCATATTTAGCTTTTCTAGCATATCTCTGTAAAATGAGATTTGTAGCATAAAATTTTCTTTATCTCGTTTAAATTTACCGCTAAAAGAATCTAAATTATATCTCTTTATAAATTCATCTACATTATTGTAGTTATAACATAGTTCCTTACGTAGAGCCTCCAAAAAACTCAAAAGCATGTATAATCTTCCACTTAATTCATACTTTCTATTTTTAATAATCTTAATACTCATATTTCTTATTTCTTTTATATATTTGTAATTTGTATTACTAATATCTTCAGAATTAGTATCTATATCTATCATTAAAACATGTTTTTCTAAATTATTATCCCTTTCTTCAAATTCTATTCCATCTTCTTTTAAAAGCGAAACTTTCGCCGCCTCAAAACATGATACATTTAAAGACATTTCATAATAATCATCTAATTTGTTTATAACTCTAGGGAAAGTTGCACATACATTTGATAGATATTCTTCTCCAAGTTCAGACTGAATTGTGCAGTATTTATTTTCATTTAAAAAAGGACATTTACCATACTTTAATTTTATCTGACCATAATCTACATTAATATTATTACTGTTATTTCTAACAAAAATATTTTCATTAATAAATTTATTCATTCTTTTATTCTGAACATTCTTGTACTGTTCAAAAGTATTTTTATCAATATGTATTTCCCATCCTCCACAACATGTATCTTCACATTCTCCTCCGATACATTTAAAATCCTTAATATACGAAGGATATCTCATTTTAATATTTTCTTTCACGTTTTGTCTCCTACTATTTCTATATTTAATTATTCTACTACACTATTCATCTTACACTTATAATATAGGTTGTTAAATAATTAACTTTTATTTTTTATTATATATTATATAATATTAATATAATATTTATCGTGGGGAGATTAAGTTTTTATGAATAACAAATTGACTGAAGAGAATATGAAGAAATTACAAGAAGAATTAGAATATAGAATGACTGTAAAGAGAGCTGAAATAGCAAAGGAAAAATTAATAGCAGCTGCACACGGCGATAGATCAGAAAATGCAGAATATAAAGAAGCTTGTGCAAATTATAGGGAAAATGATAACAGAATTCAATACTTATTAACTATGATTTCAACTGCAACTATAATTGATGATTCAAGCACAGATAAATCTGCACTTGGAATTAATAGTACAGCTAGAGTTAAATTTATAGAGGCTGATGATGAAGTTATTGTCACATTAGTAACTACTATGGATCTAGATCCTGAAAACATGCGTATAAGTATTGAATCAGATTTGGGTAAAGCATTGCTAGGTAAAAGGGTGGGAGACATAACTGAAGTTAATGCTCCTGAAGAAAAATATTCAATAGAAATATTAGAAATTTTATAAAATATCTTATGAATATAAAGAACCCACGACAAATCTGTCGCAGGTCTTTATATTTGTTATGAAGCTCGACTTTTAGTTTTATAAAAGTTAATTACATACTTTATTGTATCCAAGCACCATCAGCACCTACTTTATACCCACTAATTATAGTATTAGTTGCCATCGCTCCATCAGAACCTACGTAATAGTATTTACCACCAGTTAATATCCAGCGATTTCCTGCCATTATTCCACTTTCTCCTAAGTAATACCATTTTCCATAGTTTCTATCAAAAAACCATTGATTCACTAATGGTTTTCCTAATGAATCATTATATTGCCAATATCCATTTACTTGTACCCATTGGCTAGGTTTAATAGCTGAAGCAACATTTATGGTAGCAGTTGATGTTGTCACACTACTTGTTTCACTTGAGCTAGTTGAAGTTGTATTTTCAGTTGTTGTATCTGAAGAGCTATCTCCAGTATATTCTAATTCAATTGTATACTCACCTATAACGTCATCATCATCTTCATATTCTATATCATCATCTGGTTCCTCACTATAGATTCTTACAGTAAGGGTCTTATCTCCTGATACAGAAATCTCATCGCCTGTTTCTAGGCTCTCAGCTGAATCACTTGTTGATTTGAATACTCTAACATATTCATCATCAGGTCCACTAGTTTCAATGCTAACCTTATCTGATGAAGTTTTAGCATAATAAGTTTCTCCCTCATCTACTTCATCGCTATCTACTTCATCATCATAGTCACTATCTGAATAAAGATTTATGGTATCTCCATCCTCATTTTGTAACTCCAAACTATCTAATGTATCTTCATCGTTATCGTCATCGTCGTCATCATCGTCGTCACCATTATATTCTACTATGATTTTATATTCATTGTAATCGCTAGAAGTATAATCCTCATCTTCATCATAATCATCTTCATACACTCTAACCTTAAGCGTAGTTGTATCCCCATCATCATCATCAATAGAAATTGAATCTCCAACTTCATATTCATCGCTTCCCACAAATATTCTTACCTTATCATCATCTGATCCACTAACGCTGTCAATGGTCACAGCATCTCCTGTAGTAACTTCTGCATAATAAGTATCGCCTACATCTAAATCATCATCTACTTCATCATCATAGTCATCATCTTTATAAAGTTCTATAGAATCTCCATCATCATCTTGTAAGTCAATGCTATCCAATTCCTCTGCATCATCATTTGATGCATAAGCTTTTGTTGCTAAGAAATTAAAATTTGTATTAGGTGCCACCGATGAAAGTACTCCTACTGCAATTGCAAATGCCATTGTACGCTTAATATTTTTATTCATAATTATCCTCTCCCACTTTTGTATTAAACTTATATTTTCTATGTTACAGAGTTTGCAAATCGACCTTTTTAACATATAATAACTTATTTACCACGCTATTATTATATTAACCAGTTTATGTTACACTTCTGTCACATTAATGTCACAATACTGTTACAAAACTATATAACCAATTTGGGAGAAAATAATATATTCTTAATCTTCTTATTTCCTTTGAATCATTTTGCTCTTGATGTAAAAAAACTCACAACAACACTTTTCTGTGCTGTTATGAGCTTTCTTCTGGAAATTGAGCATCACTTTCAAGACCTACTACTGTCTTAAATTTTATAGATAAATCCATTATCTACTAATATAATAATTTATTATATCCTTCAAACATACTATTATTAACAACTGGCACAACATCTATAACCAAAGCTTGATATCCCTGAATCTTTTTTATTGCTTCCTTTACCATTTTTACACCTTTTATGTCTTCTAAATGTGTATCAAAAAATATTCTTATTCCCTCAACTTTTACAACTTTAAATGCATTTTCATCATCTATCTTTATGCTTTCCACTGCTTTAATAATATCATCCTGCCTCCATGCACAATTTACTAAAATCATACTATCACCTCATTTATACTATTTCTTTCCTTACATCAAAATAAAGTTATAAAGCACAAATATCCAATTTCCAAAATATCATCTCCAAACCCCTCTCTAATAAATTCTGTAACTGCTTCGGTATTGTTCCCAATAATTCTTGAAAATGCTACAATATAATCTTTAATATCTTCCATATCTATTTCTTTATTTAAGCAATATTTTAGAAATATGGCATATCTTACTAATAAATACTCCAGTATAATCATTTGAAAAGAAATAATCATCTCTTCAATATCATTACTTATGCAGCTGCTTAAAATATCAGATACAATACAATTTTCACTTAACATATTATATTGTTCAAACAAATCTTTATAATCATGCCACTTAATTGAAAGACTTTCAACTTCAATGTTTTCCGCAAAGTCTGAAATATCCCTTAAAAGAATTTCAAAACTAGAAACATCCTTATAATTCTTTATAATATCTAAAAATAAATAATTAATTTCTTCAACTGAATCGTTTATGTTAAACTCCATTCCTTTATACATATCTATAAGTTCTTGTATATACTCCCTAACCTTATACCTTTCTAGCTCTTCTAGCAAACCATCTTCTCTTGAATTATACTTTTCTAAAATAATTAATAGCATTTGAAAACTAACAATCAACTTCTCTTCTAATAGAAAATTTTCCTGCTGCATAATATTAACTACAGCATCTCTAATTCTAATTTCTAATAAATTATTTTTTGAATCAGTATTATTTTCTGAAATTATATTTATTTTTCCAGTTATACTGCTTATAAGTTCTACTACTTCAGGACATGCACATGATAATGAAAGTTCCTTTTTATTTTCAAAGATATTCTCTATTCTAGGAAATACATGACAGATTGATGATAGATATTCTTCTCCATGACTTTTCACTATTTGACATAATCCCTGTTTATCTAAAAGCGGACATGCTTCATGATTTTCTTTATCTATAAAATACTCTTTTTTATTTCCGTCTTTTTTTATTTTTACATTATTTAAAATATAATTAACCTTATCATTTTTCCATTTATTATAGGTATCAGTGTCTATACTAACATCCCATCCTTGACAACATGTAAACTTGCATTTATCTGCAATACATGTAAATTTATCATAATTTGAAATTTTTAATATATCTATTCCTTTATTCATATAACTTAACTCCGTCTTTTCATAATATTAGTCTGAATATTAATTATTATAATAGAGTTCACTAACTTTATCATAATTTTTAATATAAATTTTTTATATTTTTTATTAAAGAACTTATCCTAAATATGAAAACTCACGAAAATCCAAATTCTAGACTTTCATGAGTTTTATAGTGAAGACAGAGCACAACCTTTAAAATTCATCTTAAATTCATATATAAATATTCAACTCCTACTCCGTCATTCACCATATTTTTTACTATATTTCACCCGTACTTTTATATTAGGATGCCTTCTACAAAACTGACTTATTACAAAATAACAGCTCGGACATGGTTCCCATTTACTATACAAAATAAGATTTCCTTCATTCTTCAATACTTTTGCTTCTATCTGTTTATGTATTTCTTCAAATATCTTTTTTTCACTATCGTTAACTCTATCATATCCTATTCCTAATTCACCTAATTTATTAACTTTACTACTTTTAAAAATTGCTTCTTCGAGTGGTGGCGCTACGCAATAATCCGTTATGTTATTACTGCCACTTATTGCTTTAAATTCCCTATTATCATATACTGCTACTGCTATATTTATAGAATCCTGTAGCGCTTTACTTTGGTCTATCTTAAATGTTGTTTTTTCTTTTTCATCAAACTGCATATATCTATTTATATTATTTGTTAAACGTTGAATTCTTGGTATATTGCTGCTTAAATGTTGGTGATATTCTACAGTTCCTATCTGTGCGGGAATATATGGATAATTTATCTTTTCAGGCATTTCTATTGATATTGTTTTAGTTTTAGTTTTAGTATTATATTTTTCTTTTACATCATCTTTTCTAATAAGAATCATTTTTTTTAATAATTCAATATCCTTTGCGTAAAGATAATCTTTATCTAACTCTTTCTCCAAATCCTCTAACTTTTCTTTTTCTTCATAACTTATTATTTTAGATGAATAACTCTTCACTTTTTCTATGGCATTTAAGATGTGTTCAACATTATCTCGAGATCCAAATTCTCGTTCATATTCAATTCTATCTATATGTAGTTTTTCTATCTTACTTATTTTTTTACAGAGTTTGTTATATTCATTTTCAAACAATATAATTTTTTCTATGTAATCAATAAAATCCCTTATATTATTTGCTTTATAAGTAATATCATTGTCCTTTATACATAAATATAATCTTTCTGTCACGCTATTATCTATTTGAAAAGTTTTGGTAATTTTCTCTTTAAATTTTTCTTCACTAAATTCGTTTATTTTATATCCTTCTCTTTTTAATGTATCCTTGAACTCATTTAAATTCTTAATCTTTATTCGCTCTTTTTTCATTTTCTCAAAATATCTAATGTATGTGCGCTTGCACCTAACAAATCTGGTCTTTCACATGTAGAAAAATGATAATCAAGAAAAATTCTAAATGTATCTTCATCCATAGCATTCAAAACAGGTCGCATATAATTAGCTGGCCCATCTGCCGCAATTAATTTTATTCTTTTAAGGCTTACTTCCTCATTTAACTTATTAATATCTTCAATTCTTACATAGTCATATAAATCTTCTGGTTCCGATATAACATGAAAATCCTCACTAATCTTTCCATTATCAATACACTCACGAATATTATTTTCTTTAAATCCATATGTTAATACACTATATTCATTCATACAATATGCCACTAAGATAACACCGCCAGGCTTGGTTACTCTTTTTGCCTCCTGCAATGCTTTAACCTTGTCCTCAAATTTGTATAAATGATACATCGGCCCAAACACCAACGTCATATCAAAAACATTTTCCGAAAATCTTGATAAATCTAATGCTGTTCCCTGCATTGCTTTTACTGTACTTCCTTTTGACTTTAAAATGCCTAGATTATGCTTAACAAGTTCAATTGCAGTAACATCATATCCTTCATTTGCTAATTGTACAGAGTATCTTCCCGTCCCTGCACCAACATCTAAAATTTTCGCATTCTCATTATCTTCTAGATACTCATGAATATACTTCATTGAAGTTAAAAACTCAACCTGCGCATATTTTCTCGTTAACCTTTTATCCTCACAAAATTTATTATAGTATTTTTCTAATTCCATCGTCATCTCTTTGTATCCCTCATCTATTATTATATTAGTTATTATTAAATATAAAAATTGTTCTTTGTACATATTAATTGTGGGGCAATTTCTATTCTCTTACTACGCTTCTTTTACATTATAACAAATATTATACTATATTTTTCAATTAAAATTGTTACATTTTTTCTTTTAATTCCCTCTTCTTTTGTAATTATAAACTTTCTCTGAATAAAATGAAAACTCCAAAACATTTGTTATGAATTCTACAGCGGATGCAATAGTTAACCATTAAAATCACTTCGAAAAACCATGTAATAGTTTCTCAATACTTTATCCCTCTATTTCCTAAACATCTACCAAAATAATAATATTGACTTATGAAAACGAATATAGTTTAATTACATTATATGTTAAATATTGTTGATAAATTTTACAATTCTTATTAAAATACTTGATTTTTTACATATTTTATTATTGGGGGACGTTTGAAATGTCTAATAGATCTGTTCGAGTTTTTCATAGCAATTTCTTTATAAATAAGTTAAAAAGGATAACAAAATTTGATATGCCTCTACATCACTTTCATGAAGATTATGAAATATTTTATTTAATGCAAGGTGAAAGAAAATATTTTATAAATGACACTATTTATAAAATATCTGAAGGAAATCTTGTGTTAGTAGACGTTAATGAAATTCATAAAACTTCTGATTTTTCAGATCATTGTCATGAAAGAATTGTAGTAAATTTCACCCCTGCCTTTTTAGAAGAATTTTCACAAAACGTAAATGATCTTAACTTATATTCATGTTTTAATTTAGAAAACAGAGTACTACCCTTATCCTTTAAATACAAGAACAATATCGAGAATGTTCTAAATCGTCTTCTTGAAGTTGATAAAAGTCAAAGCGATAAAAAAGATTTTCATTCTAAAGTATTATTGTGCGAATTACTAATTCTAATTAATAATTTTGTTGATGATTTTAAATTAAAAGATTATAATTCTATGCAGCCAATTAACCCAAAAGTGTCGCAAATAATTAAGTATATAAACGAAAATTATGACCAAGCCATCTCCCTCTCTTCCGTTGCCAAAGAATTTTATTTAAGCCCTTTTTATTTAAGTAAATTATTTAAACAAACGACAAACTTTACCTTCGTTGAATATTTAAATAGTGTAAAAATTAGAAATGCGACAAAGTTGCTTCAAAATAAAAAATATAAAATTATAGATATTGCTGAAAAAGTTGGATTTACCAATAATACACATTTTACACGGGTTTTTAAAACTGTAATGGGTGTGTCTCCAATGAAATATAGAAAACTTCTAAGCGAACGATAAATTTATCATATGGATAAACAGCTTATTATCTAAACTTATGTGATAGCTTACCGAAATAAGTAACATATTGTGTTTCGGTTTCTAGGAATTTTGATGGTAATGAAACACTGCAAACAATATGTTACTTATTTCTAGTATAGTGGTACACTTAAAATTACAATTATAAATATTTATTAGATTTACTTATACTTTGAATTTGTTTCCATGCTAAAAATTCCATACATTTTTGTGAAACAGACATTTGAAATTGAGCTGTTAAGGTTCTTAGTACAAGGTTGTTCCATTTTTGCTTGTCACATTGAAAATGGGAGCATGCAAAAATGGGTACAACCTTGTGCTTAGAACCTTTCAGTGAAAATTTCATAGTTCTGTGGAACAAAAATGTATGGAATTTCGGTTGGTAACCACTTAAGTATTAGATTAGTATATTTTCTTTATCTATATTTAATTTTATTATTTGATCTGTTGCTGCATTTTCTACTACAATATCTTTTAGTTCTAGTTCCTCTATATTATTGAAGTAGAATCCATTTTTACACATTGGTTCAATAAAACTTAGCATATCAGCCTGACCTGATTCTGCCTCAGCAGCAAAATTCACATAAATGTTTTCCATCTTTACTTTCTTAATCTTTCTTTCTGGAAGTCCATACATGAATCCGGCAGCGACTTGAGCATCCAAACAAGTAATATTTTCAAGATAAATGTTACCTATATATGGTGTTCTATCATCTACTGGTAATTTTTCTTTGCTCCACACATACTCTGTCTTGCCGTCTACATCACAGAAGTAAAAACAATTAATAGTGAAAGGTGTCAATACTTTATTCATCTTTAAATTTCTTGCATATATTTCATCAATAATAGCAGTATCCCCTCTACCTCTTCTTGTTTTTATTCTTATACCTCTATCAGTCTCATTAAACAAGCAATTTTCTACATATATATTCTTTATCCCACTAGACATTTCACTTCCAAGCACCACTGCTCCATGTCCAAAATTCATATTGCAGTTCCTTATATAAATATGTTGTGAAGGTATTGTCTTTATTTTACTTATAAATATTTTACCTGACTTTATTGCTATGCAGTCATCTCCAACAGAAAAATATACTCCTAATATATGCACATTCTTACAGGATTCTGGATCTAAACCATCAGTATTTGGAGAATCTTTTGGATTCTCAATATTTAAGTTAATGAACTTCAAATCTTCGCTCATTAAAGGATGTATTGTCCATGATGGAGAATTTTTAACAGTAATGCTTTCAACTAGAATATTTTTGCATCCTACTAAAAATATCGTTCTCGGTCTCCAAGCAATTCTTTTTTTCTTTGCGTCAAACCACCAGTTTTCAATGCTGGCATTCCCATCTATGATTCCATTACCAATTATATTTACATTTTCTACGTTGATTCCAGTTATTAAACTAGCAAAACAATCAGCTGGATCACCTTCCCATGATCCTAAGAAGTATTCTTCATTACCAGAACCTTTTAGCACACCTGGTAAAATAGGATATTTATTTCTATCCTGCGCTCCTAATAATACAGCTCCTTCTTCAAATTCAATAGTTATATTACTTTTTAGAAATATTGGAGTTAATAAGTATTTTCCTTCTGGCACTAGAATTCTTCCATGTAATGGGCAAGCTACTATAGCTGCCTGCATTGCAGCTGTGTCTAATTCTATACCATCACCTTTTGCACCAAAATCCTTTACATTAACAACATAAGATTCACTTAAGGTTTTTACTTTAATCTCCTCACTTTTATCTTTTGTAGAAATCTCTTCGATATATATGGTATATTCAGTATCTTGGTTTAAATCTTTAATAGTATATACATTAGTATTAATTTCTGATATTCTCTCATTATTTATATATAAATTCACTGCCTCTTTTAAATAGAAACATTCTTCATTTACAATTTCAATGGAAATTGTTCTAGCCGTTTTTGATATTGTATTGAAATTTAAAATTGTAACCTACATCCTTTCTAAATTCTATATATTTATCATTACATATATAGAAACTTATATCGTACATTTCTAGTTAAACTGCGTTTTTTGGCTCGAATTTAACATTTTTATTGGAGTATCCAACATTGTTATTTCCCCAACATTTTTCATAATCCCAACCAGTTAAATCCTCGAATGCTTTTCTAGCCTCAGGAGTAGCATCTGCCATTGATCCTCCTGCTTTTAATCTATTAACTTCATCAACTAATGTCTTATGAATTTCCTTATTTAATTTTAATATAAATGTAGAAATACAAGCTATTCCAAGTAGTACAATTGGTGTTGCAATAGCTAAAGCATTTATTCCAACAATAGCACTATGAGGTTGTTCAGTAAGGCCTTTTTGGAATCCTACTGCTGATAAAACAAATCCAAGTAATGCTGCTTCTACTGCTGCTGCTATTTTTGTTAATAAACTATTAACTCCAGTATATATCCCTTCTCTTCTTTGTCCTGTTATCGCTTCATCAATATCAGCCATAAATTGAGTTTGGTAAGTTGGAACATAATCTACACCTGTTTTACCTACCATATTTATTAGTGCAAAAACTGTTAATAATATTACTGAATTTGAAGTGTTCCCCATAAGAACAAGTGCAAGATAGCCTGCCAAAGATATAAATACTATAACTGTACCTATTCTGAAAGTTTTAGGAGCCCCAATCTTGTATGCTAAAATTATAAATACAAATAATGATATACTCGATACTATTGCTGAATAACCGTTAATATTAGCTACTGTAACTGTAGATGTAAGCAAAACAAATACTGCAAAATAAGTAAATACACCTGCCGTAAGTTGTTTGAAAATACTACCAAAGCATTGAATTACACAATGATGTCTAAATGACTTATTTCTCATACTTGAAGCTATATCTATTCCTAATTTCTTCAATACCTCTACTACTGACCCTGCAGAATCGACATAAACAATTTCCTTTGGATCTCTTTCGTAAGTAAATAGGTAGAAAACTATTAATGCTAATATAGTTAAAGCACCAAAACTAACTCCAGTATATAAAAATGCTGTTGGAGAATTTTTTCCATACATTATAAATAATTGCGCTGGTATAAATGCTGCTATGATACTAGCAAAAGTACCACAGTATTGTTTACCCCCAACAAGCTTTGCCTTATCTGCTGCATCTTGTGTCATTTCAGCTGGCAATGTTGTTCCTGGTACAAAAATCATAGTATATGCTATTTCATAAATTAAATTTACTACGAAGTAAAAATTAAATGTATGACCAGCTGTCCACATTAATGGCATTGTTATCGCTAATATAGGTATTGCTAACAATATAAAGAATTTTCTTCTCCCAAATCTTCTACCAAGTGCAGTTTTTCCAAAATTATCGCTAATAAAACCTAAGATAGGATTACCAGCTCCATCTATAAGTCTTGCTACAGAAAATATTAATCCTGCCTGCACTGGACTAATCCCACATAAAGTTGTATAAAAATACATAAGCCATGCAGACATAAGACCTTGATAGCCACTTCCCAAAAAATTTATACTTGAATATCCAATAATATTTTTTAAAGCTAACTTTTTTTTCATAATATATAATTCCTCCTATTTTATTAAACGTTATCACGTACTGTAAACGCGACAAATATAATATTTCAAACGTTATCATGTAAACCAATATTTATTAGAGGATTATTTACATCTTCCTCTATTATATAACGGGTTAATGTAAACAGCCCTCAATCAAACCAATTTTTCATTAAAATATCTAGATTAATTGATATTCCGATGATGCTAATATGAATGGACCTAGCCCCTTTGGTTCATTACTTATTATTGGTTCACTTATATAATAAGCAAAACTTCCATCTCTTTTATCTACTCCTCCTAAGCCTGCAACATAACAAATTTTATTCAAATTTATTAATCCTTCTCTTGTTTCCAAAATAAATTCATCAACCAAGCCTCTATATGATTCTTTCGCAATTTCCTTTAAATTCTCTGATAAATATCCATTTCTTACTCCTTTAAGTAAAGCATATACTATCATGGACGAACCAGATGCTTCCAAATAATTACCTTTCCTATCACTCTGGTCTAAAACTTGATACCATACATGACTTGACTTATCTTGAACTTTAAGCAGTGCTTGTATGCAATCTTTTAGTATATCTATTAACTTATCCCTATCCTTATGATCCTGTGGAAATACTTCTAGTGTATCAACTAAAGCCATTACATACCACCCCATAGATCGTCCCCAAAAATGTGGTGATAATCCTGTTTCTTTATCAGCCCAAATTTGCTCTCTTGTTTCATCCCAAGCATGATATAGAAGACCTGTCTTTTCATCTCTTAGATTCTTTTCACATATTATAAACTGCTTAGCTACATCATCAAATTCCGATACTTGCCCAAATTCTTTTATATATTTAGCATAAAAAGTTGCCCCCATATATAATCCGTCAAGCCATATCTGATGAGGATATATGTTCTTATGCCAAAATACACCTTCACTAGTTCTCGGATGAGTATCTATTTGTTTTCTTAGTGAATCTAATGCCTTTTTATACTTTTCATTTCTGGTCTCATCATATAAAGTTATCAGTATTTTTCCATTATTTAAATGATCTATATTATATTCATCTAACATATATCCATTTATAGTTCCATCATCTTGTATAAAATTATCCATGGTTTTTATTATAAAGTCTAAATATTTTTTTTCTCCTGTTTTCTTCCACACTTCCGCTACTCCATCTAAAGTTAAACCATACTCATAGCCCCAGTGATCAGTTAAATTTATATCTTTTGCTATTATCGAATCTGCCATCCATTGTCCGTAATCTCTCATCTTTTTCTACCTCTTAATAAAATTAAAATCCTGCTTCATCAGCTATAACTATAACACTTATTCTACCATCAAACTTCCATCCGTGATTTATTACAGTCAAATAGTTACATATTCTTTTCTTTACATTACAATCCATGCACTTACCTGTTCTTACACAAGGAGTTTCATGCTCTATTCTTTTAGCATTTAGGGGTGCTATAGATTTAATTCTTTTAATGGCTGCATCTACATCATCAACTAACTTGTTTGAACTGGTGACTACTATAACTCTTTTAGGACCAAATATCATTCCAGAAACTCTATTTCCTGAACAATCCATGTTAACTAATTCACCATTTCTTGTTATGGCATTAGTTCCAGTTACTAGAAAATCTGATAATAGAGATTGCCTCTGTATTTCAATAATCTCATCATGGGGCAATTTCTGATATCTATCGAATAGTTTATAATTACCTTCTCTAAATATTTTCAATAATCCCATTTCCTCTATAGTTACAGATCCACCTAGCGCAACGCTTGCCCCTTCTGTAATCATACCTAGTACTATGTCTTTAGCTTCTTGACGATTTTCTGCATAGTGAGCATCATAGTGGTTATCTTTAAGTATTCCAACTGCTTCCTTAGCGAGACATATATACTGCCATTTTTTATTTTCATTCATTCTTTTCACCCACAATACTTCTTACAGATAAATTGTTAACGTTAACTTAATACAAGTATAATTGATTAAATGTAAAAATTCTTATCATTTATTGTTGTTCTTATGTATTTTATACATATTTTGTGGTTCCTTTAAACTATAATAATTCACCTACTTAATTGTAAAACAAAATGCTATTTTGTAAATCTAAATGCAATGTTTGTAACTGACAAATGAATATTTGTAAATGAAATGCAGTTTTTGTATGCGAAAAGCAACTTTTGAAACAGAAAAGCTACA
>Ga0209281_1000982_pt1 | contig 22755 bp, 13 predicted proteins | sample MedtruBG_FD_187514 | JGI IMG/M metagenome (GOLD analysis project Ga0209281, IMG submission 187514) | Root nodule microbial communities of legume samples collected from California, USA - Medicago truncatula BG (SPAdes) (version 2) | ecosystem: Host-associated > Plants > Roots > Nodule | place... | reverse complement strand
TCCGAAATGAATGGCACGGTGTCGGCTTCGGGTCGCTTCCGCGACCGCGCACGCTGAAGAATAGTGTCCATAGCCAATCTCCTGATCTGCCGGTGGACTGCCGACTGAGCGTTAGCCTACCCAGTCTGCGTTCGAACCCCGTGTGTCGACGTGGATGAAGCCGCGGGAAGGATAGCGCCCTATGCCGCCGGCGAATTCCGTATTTGACCGCCTCACCTCCAGCGCGACCTGGTGCCACCGGTCGACCGAGCCGGAGTCGCAGTGCCAGTCCACGGCCTTGAACTGCATGTGCAGGCTGTTCGGCTCGCCGCCAATGCAACCATTGTAGGCCGAATTGCGATAGCCAGACAGGATACGGATCGGAGCACCCAATCGCTTGCGGATCTCATCGAGCATCCGCGCGGTCTGGGCGATATTGCCCCACAGATTTTCGGGCGGCAGCGCGTTCTTACGGCTGCAACTGCCACCGGGAGCATTGCCATTGCCCAGGAAGAGGAATTCCGCCGGTGCGAAGTGGGTGAGGCCGAGACCGCGAATGAAGGCCTCGTACCGGGCCATGTCGAACCCCGCGCTTTCAACTCCGGCGAAGACGGCACCGAGCGCGGCGGTGTCTGCCTCGACGTTCCGGCCCATGTCCGAAACATTGAACCCTGGACGAGGATCGACATCGGCGAACTCGTAGAGATCGTTCGCGCCGCCATCGGCTCCTGGGCCCATATCCCGCGCCAGGCTCTCGGCAATTTGGCGGGCGAGTGCAAGGTCAGCACCGTTGCCTGGACCCATTGCATCGGCCTCGACGGGCAGAGCGTGGCCGCCGATCCAACCCCTGGTCGTGGCCTCGGCCAAACCGAGATACACTGGAACGCTTTGACCGGCCTCCAGGGCACCCAACTCGATTGCGTCGCCGATCTCATCCGACGCGGCTTCGAAAGCAAGGCTCTCCACCCCCGCCCCGAGATAGGTCTCAATTCCGCTGGCGAGCGCCCGGGCGATCCGGTCGCGGTACGCCACTGCAGTCAGTCTCTGCTCCTCATCTGCCCGATCTAGGAAACTAACCTCGTGCAGTACCGCGGCTGTGCTGGCCGAGTGACTGGCTCCGCTGATCACGCCGAACGCTCCCTCCTTAATGCCGTTGTCATGCCCGGCATTGCGATCCTTCAGCCCGAGCTCGCCCACTACCGCTTTCTGCACCGCCAGGCAGAGTCGACGCGAGGCAGCCGTGTGAGTTGGATGGACGAAGGTTTCAGTGCCTTGGGCATTGTGTCCCGTCGAGGCGTTGAAGTGGATCGAGACGAAGACCGCGGCATCCCGACTGCGCGCGACCGCAGCGCGGTCGGCGAGCCGGGGGTTCACATCGCCACTACGTGTCAGAAAGACCCGATGCCCGTGGCTTTCGAGCAATGCCTTGGCTCTTCCCGCGACATCGAAGGTGAGCGTCTTCTCTAGCGTGCCGTTTGGGCCGATGGCGTTGTTCCAACTCGACCCGCCGACCTTCGTCGGCGGTGCCGCGCCGCCGTGACCGGGGTCGAGCACGATGACGCGACCGGCGGCCTCAAAGTCCGGCAAGGTCGCGCCGGGGGCCATTCGAGTCGTGGGCTTTGCGGCGCCAGCGTGAACTCTGGTCGCGAACTCGAAAACGCCCTCAGACGCCATCTCGCCGATCGCGTCACGAAACGCCTGAGCCGCACGGCCATAGCCCTGGTTCTTGGGATGAAGTTCATCGAACCAACTCGGTCGACCACGGTCCACCTTACCCCGCAGATCGACGAAGCGAAAATTGGCGAACTCCCCCTGCAAGGCAAGCAGTTGTCCCGCGAACCGGTCTAACACCAGCTCAATGACAGACCGCCCGATTTCGAGGGGAATTCCTCGTTCGACGAGAGGTCCGCCGATCCAGCGACCGCCGTTCTGCGGATGCGGCACGTCATAGGCGTGACCAAAGACGCGAACCGCCGGGAAGCGCTGGCGTACCTCGGTCAGAATCCGACGATAGGCCTCTATAGCCCTGCGCAGTTCGACCTCAAGGAGCGGCACGTTCAGCAAGTCCTTGGCTTTGCTTCCATCTGAGTAGGGCAACAGAAAGCTCGCAAAGCGCCCGCCGCCGAGCATGTCGTTGCCACCACCCGAAAGGAGCATCACCTGGGCGCCCGTCTGCCCGAGAGCCTCGAGGTATTCGCGTCTCGCGGCCATGTCTCCCAGGAGATCGCCAGCTCCACTGAGCGAGAAAATCGCCTTGTCGTCGTCGCGGCCGAGTTGGTCGATGATGTCGTCGAGCAGCAGCGGATATTGGAACCAGCTGTCGCCTTCCTCAACAATGCGAACGCCATTGAATCCGCCGGCGGTTTTGCGCCGATACGCCAGCCAGCGGGTCGCGCGGCCGATCCGGTTGGCCCAGTTCAGGGCCGCATCGCTTTCCAACGCGAGCTCGGCGATTTCGCGCTTGATTTCCGGTTTCAGCTGGATTGCCGCGTCGAACGGCTTGTCCGCTTCCTCCGCTGGCTCGTACAGATCGCGCAGGAGTTGCTGGAGTGCTTCCTCGTCGCCATCGGCGACTGCGCAGTCAATCTTTCTCTGAATTTCGACAGCAATCGACATCATGCCCTCCTTAAGGGAAAGGTCAGCATATATTCCCTGCATCTAATCAAGGTCCGGCAAGCTACGCACAAAAGCAGAAGAACGTTCTCCGAGCTTGCTCTCGATCAGCTCTCGCACCGCATCGAGAACCGTCTCGTTCACAGACAGCCTTCCGGCCGAATGACGCAATTTGACTTCGTTCGATCGGAACTTAAAAAATAGTACTTGGGTTAAATTGGCTTGAGCCGCGAGGGCGAAAGCCATCAGCGTTACCAGAAACTGATCGTCGGCGCCTTGCTCCGCGAGCGTAACCTGGAAGCGAGCCGAGCTAGCACGTTGGCTCTCTCGATCGAATAGCGTGATCCAGGGGCTATCTCGATCCATCTTCGCCAGTGCATCAAGAGTTGTCTGGATCACTTGCAAAGCGGCAGTGCCGGGGCCCAAGAGCGATGTCGCGACGCTGAGTATCGCCTCGTGAGCGTGCAAATCCTGGCTGTGTTCAGCATGATCAACAAACTGCTTCGTCTGAACGACCCATCCGGTGTTGGTCAGGACATTGAAGTATGCGTCGTACCACGCGAAGAGGTCTGTTGGGTCACCAACCCGCCTGTCGGCGGCCAATTGGGCGAGCAACGTTGCATTGACGACATCGCGTCGCCGCTCCTTCGTCACCCCCCGCACAAAGGAGACGATCTCCGATCCGACAATCGCGGCCTGGTTCCGCGCCGCATCGAAATCGAACGGCACGGACTCTGCCCGCTCTAGTTCTGAGAACCGTTCGGGAAGTTGAATGGAATCAACAAACTTCAGAGCTTCGTGCACAGAGCTATCAGGCATTGCTCAGCCCTCGCGCAAACGTAATGAAAAATGTGTTTGGACAGCAGTACACATCACGGAGCGAACAGCGCTCCAACTTTGCTAGCTTAATTACTTGAAACTCCCACCGGAGCCGACCTGCAGGCGTCCACTCCGACTTCTTCCGCTCAGTGGTCACCCGTCGAGTGGATCGATTGGGCAGCGGTGATTTCTTGCAGTTATTCTAGCAAGCAAAAAGGCTGGAGCCTCTGCGTGAGAATAAACGCAAAGCTAAATTGCTACTAACAATGTTAGTTGACAAAGTGTCCCCGCAGATTTTCTCGCGAAAATCCTTGTCGTGTATTTCTTTATAAGGACCCTCTCAATTTTTCCGTTAGTATATTATGATTTTCAATTTGCTAATGCAAGCCAAAAGTGCTAACAAGAACGAATAACACGGAAACTATTGATTGCAGTGATTTAATCAGCGCGAGGAAGATGTCGATAGGAAATTTCCGCCCCTCACCGAGACAGGGGCCAGGAAAAGGACCTGGGCGGCGCGTATATCTGGCCCAGTGCAGTCGTTCCCACGTAACCACGCCGCTGAACCTCTTTAGTCTGTGTATTTTACATCAAGGCGAGCGGTGGATGCGTTCCAAACGTAACACCAGGTGTCGCATGAGTGCGCTAAAATTGGAGTTCGGCGTAAGGCCGCAACGGCCGAGGGGGCATCGGTGAGCGCAATAGCTTATGCCATCGCCAGCGTTCCGATCGCAATCCTGCTTGCTTTGATCCTTAAACGTTTCCAGATCGGCGAGAGCACGACTTTCATTGCCCTGCTATTGCTCCCCCTGGGGGTCTGGGGTGTGACCTCCGGTGCGATCAGCGAGTTTTCGGCCGGAGGCGTCACGCTGAAGTTCCGGGAAGCTGCGGAAGCAAAAGTCAAAATATCGCCACTGACCGATGTCGTCGAGGACTTCCAGGCGATCGAAAAGGGCGGTCTATCGGCGATCGAGGGATTCACGCGAGCCTTGACGCCAGGCAAGCCCATAGCTCTGGTGCTGAAGCTCGGTAGACCGAATTACTATGTGCCTTCCGCCGTTGTTCTCTACCTCCAGGCCCTGTCGAGCTTCGATCCGGAACTGACACTGGTGGTTACGGATGCAGATGGAAAATTCATGGTCGCAGCCGACGGCCGAGCCGTGATCAATTTTCTTACTGGCCAGAACGACTTCCAAGCGCAGGAACAGTTTCGCGAGGCGCTCAATGCCCCAGATGCGAGCAGGCTTGTTGAATTGCCGGGGTTCACCAGTGAGGCGATCGCCGCCGACGCTACGAACGCGCAAGCCCTCTCAAAAATGGACGAGCTGGCGCGCAGAACACTCGTGGCACTGGATAGTGGAGGGCGGCCGAAGGGCCTCGCCAAGCGCGACGCGATCGTTACCCATCTCCTAGTCCAGCTCGCCTCCGGCATTGCCGGGGCGCCCTGAGGAGAACAAGAGACAACGCGAACGGCGCGACGTGACAACTCGGATTGTTCGGCACCTTCAGTCGGAAGCGCACACGAAAGGACGTGAATCATGCGACATGAATTGGATGCGCGCGAGTACAAGCTTCTCCTGAACCCCGATCGGTTCAAAGAGGTGTCGCCGGAGACAGTCGTCGATACCTTTTGGGAAAATCATTTGAAGCGGCTCATCGACGCACAGTTGGGCTTACGCAACGGCGAGGAACCGCGTCACGAGCGGCGCTTCTCCGAAAGAAAAGAACGCGTCGTCCGATTCTGGGATACGCCGGACTATACGCTCACTCGCGCCGATCTGGCGCTGCGCGAACGCTTGTCCAACGACCAAGAAGGCAATGCAGATGCCCGACCGGAAATCACGTTGAAGCTGCGCATGGCCGATCTGTTCGTGGTCGCCGCGGCCGAATTGCCCGGCAGCCGTGAAGACTTCAGCACTACACTCGAGGAAGACATCGCGCCGCTTGAGGTGGATGACCCTGAACCCGGTAAGCGATCAGTCGTGGTGCCGACAAGGCGCTCTATTCGCAGCCGCTTTGCGCGCTCAACAAGCCAAACGACGGACTGGAACACCCGCCGAACACTTGGAGGGCTGAGAGAGCTATTTCCGACAGTCTTTGAGCTTCTCGAAGCCTCTGGTGTGCCGCATTCGCCGCTAACTGAACTGGTCAGCGGTCCAACCATTGCCGAGCTCGTCTTCAAGGGTGCGCGCGTGAAGCTCGGCGCCGCCATCGTCGGGAAATTCACTCTCACGCTTTGGTACTCCGGTGCACAGCAGCAAAGGCCGACCGTCGCCGAAATTTCCTTCAAGTGCGCAGCGGTCGACGGCGACATGCCAGGCGCGGCGGCGCGGCGGGCGCTCGCCCTCTTCACCGCCATGCAAACAGACCTAGGCGGCTGGGTGAACTCAGAGCATTCGAGCAAGACGGCGCTGGCATTGCCTGCAGGATGCGAGAGTGCAGATGGACTAATCCACCGCTGAGTTTAGCACCTAGAAATGGAGCGACAAATGTGTAGCCGAACTACTCTGTCTGGAGGAATGTTATCAGTGTCCGCAACACGGTTTTTTTGTGAGCCCATCTGCCTGCTTTTGGCAGCGTTCCTTTTAGCTTTCTCAATCACACCAGCGTTTGCCGAAATCCTTATCGGCGTCGCAGGTCCCCTAACCGGTCCCAACGCTCAGTTTGGAGCCCAAATTCAAAAGGGAGCCGAATTCGCAGCTGCCGATATTAACTCGGCAGGCGGCATAAACGGTGAGCAAATAAAGCTCGTCCTCGGCGACGACCTTTCCGATGTGAAGCAGGGTGTTTCTGTAGCAAACAAATTCGTCGCCGATGGCGTGAAGCTTGTCGTCGGACACTTCAATTCAGGCGTATCGCTATATGTTTCCGAGGTCTACGCGGAAAACGGAATTTTAATGATATCGCCGGGATCGAGTAGTCCTATGCTTACTGCGCGCGGCCTATGGAATACATTTCGTACGTCCAGTAATGCGCTGAAGGAGGCGGAACTTGCCGCTAAATATATCTCTGACAATTATTCAAAGACAGAAGTCTGGGTAGTTCACGACGATAGTGAGAGTTCGAAGGCAATCACCGCGGTGGTGAGAGATGCACTATCCCTTTCCGGGCAATCGATTAACTATTCCGGTCTACAGAATTTGAGCGGGTCGGGTCAAAATGAAAAGGTCGTATTCTACGACGGTGTAGAGGAACTTCCTGACGTCTCAACGACGCTGGCGAATGCAAATGTAGACGGTCAGCTTATTTCCTTAGCTTCCCCAGGCCTTCCGTCATTTTTAACGCCCGAGGGAAGGGATGTTGTCAATAGGCTGGAAGCGGCTGGCTTTACACCTGGTAGATATGCACTTCAGGCCTATGCGGCAATACAGATTCTGAAGCAGGCTGCAGCAGTAGCTGGAGCAACCGATGGGGACCAAGTTGCTGCTGCTCTGAAGAGGGGCACATTTTCAACAGTAATTGGCGAAATCCATTTTGATGCCAATGGCGACATTGACAAAACTGAGATCGCAATTGCACACACGCCTATCAAGGACGACTGGAATGTCGCTTCCGCGGGAGTGTCTCGAGTGTGCGGGACGACGTGCCCGGCTTCTTGCAACAACAGTTGTACAAGCGGGGAGCAGTGTTGCAACGTAGCGAGCTTTCAGGTTCGCTAGTAAAAGCCGGGTGGAAAGGTTCCGCTATGGATTGCCGATACTGCGGGCAGAGAATCCCAGGCACACCAAGGCTTTGTTCGAAGTGTGGCTCGTACCAAACTGCATGGCGGAATGAACTGAAATACTGGTCAGGAATTACCGGATTGGTGACATTGATTGTTTCTGGATTGGTTGTGTCTTACACATTTGGAGCTATCATATATAATCGTATATCTCGCCAGGATATTTGGGTATCTGAATTTCAGCTTTTCGGCAATTCGGCCTTTTGGAATCAGTCGGAGGTCGACGTTATGATTTCGACTGTGAGAATTGTGACCGAAGGACCATTCTACGACCTGCTATGGCATATCGACCAGATGGTGGAAACGTCAACCGGTATAGAGGATGGTGCCGGAAGGAAAACACTCGTCCCAATACGGGTCAACCTCGCTAAGGTCACCGACACTGAATGGCATGGTACTGTTGCAGCGCAATTTAATTACTCTCAAGTGGGCAACTATTCAGTTGGCGTCACCAAAGACGATATAGATCTTTTGAAGCGCGACGACGAGGTCACCAAAAGCAGGTTCACAGTGGATGTAGTCCTTAAGGACGGTGCCCAATATTCGCAACTCCGTTCCGCGTTAGGAGATAAGCTGATCGAAGTACCCGCGAAATGCGATGTTACTTACCTTAAGTTGGGTAGCTCCCATTTGTTCAGTTTTCCATGCATCGGCTTGCTTCGAGACCGTCGTACCGCAATTGCCAAGCCCTAGGGCGCGCGGCTCACACGAAAAACAATCCTGTCGCAAAAAAATCGTCGCAAGCCTATGATTGACTTTTGATGCCATCGTCGCACCAGTTGGGACTTTGCCTGTTTTGTTTGGGCCAGTTGAAGCGTTTTGGCAGAACGTGCCTGATATCAAAGTGTCCTTTGGGCTCCCCAAAGCACTCTTTCGCCAACACGTGCCGGCCTTTGACGGCAGTGACACCGTCAAAACGACTCCGTAGTTCGAAATCGAGACCGTTCAATCGCCTTCACCGGTCGACGCGATACGTCGAACGTATCCACGAACCAAACCTGGTTTGCACGGACCGAGCGAAGGGTGGCCGCGAGCGGCCCGCTCGTCACAGATGCCTCATCTAGACGCCAAAACGGATGCACGAGTACGAAAGCCTCAAGGCCTCTTGAATGAGGTCTGAACAACACCGGTAACCCAAGCGGACCGTGCCGCTCCACTGTCCGGTTGTCTGGGTCCAATCGGCGTACCTCTTCGGCCGCTTCCGCCGCGAGCCGTGGCCAATCCGCGAGCTCCGGGTAATCAGACCATCGACCGTCGAGACCGGCACGCCAGTCGGGCTCAAGAAGAGCGCGCAGGAAACCGAGCCCAAGGCGCCAGTCGAGCAGGCCATGCCAACCGCGGTTGTTGTACCGCTGAAGGCAGCGATAGCACGATCTCGCGCAGGCCTGCGGATGATCATCTTGGAGGAACGGCCGCACCAGCCTGTCGCCCTGATCGCGTACGAGCGACTCGATCAGGCGAGCGATCATGGGGCGCCCCTCCTCCACAGCCGCTAACCGCCGACAGAAGCCGGCGCCATTCACTAGGTAGTCGGCGACCTGCAGCAGCGGACGCCCGTCTCGCAGCCGCGGTTCAAGTGCCTCGAATTCCTCAGGTCCCACATCAAGCTCAAGGGCGGCACGCTGCACCAGCAACTGTGTGGCCGAAATCGCTGCCGCTCGTACACTGGTGGCATGCGGCTCGCGGCTTCCGACCCGATCGAAGGCGAGTCCCGACGGGATGTGTTCCATCAGGACGTAAAGAGAGTCCGTTTTCTTGCGCGACATAAGCCGAACGGTTTCGGATTCGAACACAGCGCCATTGGCGTCCGTGGCCCGCTCCCAACGCGTGGTATCGGCGAGTTCGTCGATCAGGATTGCTTGCCCTCGCAAGCGGGAAACCCACGCCGCCGGACCGTCCTGCACCTTTAGGTTCTTCTGCAACGCCTCCGCGATGACGTAGCCTTCCGGACCGTTCTCGCCGACCGGACCGCGGTTTCTGCGCACGATCCGCGCGCCCGCACCGGTGGCGATTGCCATGTTGGTGGCCGCTATCGGGTTGGTCTCGATGTCCTCGATCTCACTGGAGGTCTCGCGGCGGACCGTCTGGCCGCCTTCCTCGTCCTGATCGACTGGCGTCGGGTGGAACGATGTTCGGAACGAAGCTGGCAGATGATAGAGTTCGAACGCCTCGATGGGAATCTCACTGGCGCAGTCACCGCAAGGCCTGACTTCGAAGACCTGGAACTCTGAGGTGTTGGTGGCGCTGCACCTGGGGCAAGTTGCTATCCAAGCGGTCTCTGTCCACCAAGCGGGCGATCCGCCTGAGACAATCGATGCCCGACCCTGGTTGCCAATCTGGATCAACCCGAGCGGCGGTGTAAATCCGATCGACGTGTGCTTTCGCTTGTCGCGGACAAGGGCCCGTCCTGGCGCGAACTCATAGATGGCCAGGTCCATTTCGCGATCGATGGTGTCCCAGTCAGGTTCGCCGAGTTCATTCGGTTCAACACCGACGTAAAGGTCCCGCACGCGCGTGGGCATGCCATACATGGGCAGCAGACCCTGCTCTGCCAAAAAACTCGACAGATTACTGTCAGAGGAGCGACCGATCTCAGCACGCGCTGCGATCTCCGCAATCAGCCGCTCGACGGTCGCGGAGTCGAGAAGCGCCTCTTCCCGGCCAGGCAACCCCAAGCCAAGGGCGGCGGCAAAGGTCCGACGAACGTTGTCTGTGCCCCGCAGAGCGCGCTCGAGTTGTTCCGCCCAACCTAGTTGCTCATCATAGAAGACATGGCAGGGTAGGAATTCTCCGTGGACTTCCGGCTTGGCGTCGTCTCCTGGCCAGTTGCCACCGTGGGCGTCTCGCATCCTTGCGAAGGCGGCGGTGAGCCACACCTTTCGCAGCAGCCGTAGCGGGATCGCCAGGTGCTCGGTGGTCAGGAAAGGCGGCGGAGGCGGATCGCCCGTGATCGCCTCCGGATGAGCGAAGTAGTGAAGATCGTGGCTGCGGCTCCGACAAAGCGTCGCGGCAATCGAAAATGCTTGCCCACGTCGACCTGCTCGTCCGACCCGCTGCTGATAGTTGAACCGCTGCGGCGGCATGTTGGCTTGGTAGACGGCTTGCAGGGCACCTATGTCGATACCGACCTCCATCGTGGTGGTCACCGATAGCAAGTCAATCTCTTTGGCTTTTCGATTGAGCGCAGCTTCGTAGTTGCCGCCACCGCCAACGAAGATCCCTCTGAAGCGACGAAGGCGCTCCGCGGGCGAACGGGTTTGTCCTGTGAGTTCTTCGCACCGAAGCCGGAACGCGCGCAGACCTTCGGAAGAGCTGCGCTCGATTCTCTTGGCCAACACGTTTCGGGCTCGTAGTGTCGAAACAGGCCCGGTAGCCTGCGCTGGCAGAGACTCCTGGCAACGGGTACACGCGCCCGTGCCCCGATGAAGGTGGGCTCGTGAACAGTTCGAGCACTCGTAGAAGGGATGATCCGGTCCTACCAGCCGGATCCTTAGCAGCTCGGGCTCGATGAACCCGTTGTGATGACCGAGGGAGGTCAGGCGCGACAGCACATCATCGAGCTCGACACACGGATCCCCGCCCGAGCTCGCCGCCGCGAAATCCTGAACCCGCCGCGCTCCGACTGCGTGCCCGTCCGGCCACTCCTTTCGCCTATCGTTTCGTTCCACCCACTTGTTGCCCAAAACCCGGTAGGCGTCAGCGAAGACGCGCAGATAAGCATCCATTCGGTTTGCAGAGTCTTCATGGCGTGCGAACAGTGTCGGATAGCCGAGGCCGGTCTCCTCAAGGGCGAAGTACGTTTTAGAGAACAGTACCTCGTCCACCAAGGGGCGCTGATCACGCGACACGCTCAACCTCGCCTCGGCAATGGCGAGCTGGTCGCCCTCGGAGGTCCAATCGACCCGTCGTTCGGTCTCCCGAAACAGCTCTTGCCATTCGAATTGCGGCGTCTGCTGACCAGGCGGCACTATCGCCGGGATTTTGGAGATACCGACCTCGTCTGTGGGATGCATACCAATTCCGACCATTCGGGAGAGTAAAGGGCTCGCCTCAATCCGGGGCGCAGCACCCGCCGAGGGAGTGGTCTCCACTACAGAGGAAAGTGGAATCCGGTCCTGGTCGCCTCGTCGTTGAATCTCGGCCACTCGAGCCGTCAACCGCGCGAGTTCCGCCTCGTCGTTTCTCAGTAGCGCTGCCATTCGCTGGGCGTTCAGTTCGTCGATGGACTCCAGTGGCTCGGCCGCAATTTCGCGCAGAGCTTCGAGCAACATCTGTCGCCGGCTGTCCTGATGGTGTCGCCGTTCAATGTCTAGAGCCGCACGGGAGGCATCTTGACGGCTGTCGGAGAAGACCACAGCCTTGGCGGCGTCCCCTCCTGCGTGCAGCAGTTCGAAAACCTCAGTGGCAACGAGCTGAGAGCTCTTCGCGAAGCCGGTGCGAAAGTTTCGGATCGGCGACTGCCGGAACCTCGAGCTGCGTCCGAAATAGTCCGCGCCGCAGGCGGGGCAGCAGTTGGGTCCGGCACTACCTGGTCGTCGTAGCTCTCGGCTGCCTGACCGTCGCGGCAGAACGAAGAGCTTGCCCGATACCCGGTCAGCACCGACCTGCCCAGCCGCGCTCACTAACCCGTTCCGGGTATCGAGGACAGCGTCAACCCAGGCCTCTGCTGCGTTGTCCCCTTGCTTGGCCAAGCGTCGGGACGGCCAGAAAATAGCGAACTCCTCGTAGGATAGATCCTCATAGTTCCCTTCCCCACCACTTTCTGGAAGCAGCTCGAGGTCTGGGGACGCCGGCAATAACTCGACTTGTAGGCCTGGATTGTTAGGGTTCTCGCCTCGCCGGCCACCTACGAATTCCTCGCCACAGGACTCACAATAGACCAGCTCGAACACACGACGCAGGTTGCCGTCGTTCCCAGCGTAAGTCGTACCTCGTTCAACTGTGACACCTACGAACTCCACCCCGCCTTCGGTCGCCGTGGGCGTCGCGAACAGACCCTCGATGCTGCGGATGAAGACGTGATTGCGGAAGCTCGTTATCCCGTCGCGGAGGCTCACGCCATAGAGATCCCGTAGTCTCTCCCCGAGGCCCCGCAGCAGGGTGAGCCCCCGCAGAGCCTTGCTAGACTCTCGCGCCGCCCCGCCAAAGATGCGTGTCGCTAGCGCATCGGCGGCTGTCGCACGTGTCTGCGGTCCGCCACCTACGCGACAGGCAGCTGCCAAGAGCGCGGCCGCGGCCTCCACGGCCCGCTTGACGGCTTCAGACGTGTCCTCACCACCGCCCGACGGCGCCAGCAGACGACCACAAGCGAGCACGGCCCTGTCGAGGGACTCCGAACGCTCAACTCGGCCAACGTAGTCTCCGTTCGGAGAGAGTATATCCACGAGAGCTTCGAAGGCCGCTCTGTCGAGCGGTGTAACGGCCTCAACTTCGTCAACCTCCGGCTCTCCGGGCACGATGCTCTCAGCCCACGCCTCTTTCTCCTCGGCCCCAGGCGCTCCGACCTCGGAATGGGTGCCCATCGGCCCGAAGAAGTCGTACAGATACTTCAGACTTCGGCTGCGCTCGACGCCATCCAGCGGCAGCGAGGCGCTCGACGCAAGGATGCGAAGCTTGTGTCGCATCTTAGGACGATCGAGCCCCAAACGGTGGACGAGTGCTCGAATCAGGCCGGCGACTTCAGTGCCAGCAGACCCGCGAACCAGGTGGAGTTCGTCGAGGACTAAAAAGAAATAGGCTTTTTCGTCCTGCTCAAGCCAAGCTCGTGTGTGGTCGAAGATCGGCTGCTCAATCTCGCGTGACAGCATGGCTCCGAGCATTGAGACGTTGGTCACGAGGAGATCCGGCGGCGTGGCCTGAATGTCCCAGCGCGCGATCAGCTCCGCGCCATCGACCGACGGGAACAAGTAGCGCGTCGGGTCCTCCGCTGGATGTCTTGCGTCGTGCTCGCGTGCAAGCGCCTGGTCCTCCGCGTAGCTTGACAGTGCGTCAGACACTCGTTTCACCCTTCGCGCGGCGGATTCCTGCTCGCGTCTCATGTGACTGCGCCTTGGATGATTCAGATACCCGGCCACGGGCGTGGCGCTGGTATAGCGGGCGAAGAAGAACCGATTGCCAGCAAAGCGGCGATCCATGACCTCATGAGCTTCCGGGGAATCGAAGGCACGCCGAAGTCGTGTGAGCTGGTCCTCGACCAAGGCATTCATCGGGTAGAGGACTAACGCGCGGAGCGCCTTAGGTCGGTCAGGATGCTCATGTTCCCGGTGCAATTGGAATCGGGTTGGTGTGTTCCCCCACCATTCGTTTTGTAGGTAACCGGGTTGCGGCGCCGGCCAATTCACTGCCTCTTCGGCCAAGGCGGCCAAGATTGGGAGCATGAACGACTCGGTCTTACCCGAGCCCGTGCCGGAGGTGACGATTCCAGGACTTCCAGGACGGACGCCGCGCGCGAGCATCTCGATCTGGTGGCTGTAAGGTTTGAATAAATGGGTCCGAAGGAGTTCACCGTTGCCAGGCCTGCCTGGAAAGAGTCCCGATACCGCTAGTTCGGCAAAGGCGCGGCGTCCCTCTCGCGAAAAATGCGACATCGGATTTCCCGACTCCATGTCGATGAGATCCGACAGAGCGTGGGCCGCAGCCTTGTACCGGGGGACCGGTTCAAGGAAGGGGGAGGTCGCTAAGGTACCGTTTGTGCGTAACAGCGCTCGCCGCTCCTCCGCCAAAGCAGGCCGACGCACGCGGAACGCCGTATCCAGATACGAAATGTAGAGCTCGCGTATCCGCTCGAAGCCACCCACAGGGTCCAGCATCCCCAAACCTCCTCAATGCCTTCTCTTTAGTTGCCCGGCCAACCACTTCGCCCCAGCAACCAACGCGGGAGCCTCCTCGAGACGCGCCAATGTTCGTGCCATACTAGAGGCGCGATCGGCGCCAAAGACCCAAGCGGCGCGGTAGGCTGCCGCCGCCACCTCCAGAGACATCGGCGAAACGCCCGGTTCGATGCTCGAAAGGAAGTTTACGATCTCGGTGGCGGCTGGAACGGGCGCTTGCAAGGCGTCGAAGCAGGCCTGTGGCTGCTTCACACCGGACGCACGTGCTAGGACACGCGGGCTGGTCCCCTGGCTGACTTGGGGTGTGAGAGCTGTTAGCGACGTCTCGCGACCGCACCAGACCCGCTCGGGGTCGACAAAACCCTCCCCCATTGTGGCGAGGACCAATAGATTGCCTGGTCGACGAACGTCGTCGAGAACCTCGAAGAAACTAGGCAGCCACAGTGCGGTCGGTGTTCTGTGGAGACCATCTAACAAGACGATATGATAGCGCGTCGGCATCAGTCGCGCGGCCGCCCAGACCCGCGCAAAGGCGGTGACCTGAACCGATCCCGGTTGGCGCCACAAATCGTCAACGCATATGACTGACGGATCCAGCGAATTGCGAGCAAATCCGCCGCCGGCCAAAGCATCCGCATAGCAGGCGACGAACCTAGCCCCACTCTCTTCGGGAAGCAGCACCAAGCGACCCGCGCGAGCCGCCGCGTCCGCAAAACGAAGATCGTCGATAGCATAGCCCCAGCGCAGAGCCATGTTATCAAGGGTCTGCTCAAACTCACTCCAGGACTTGAGCTCTGCCGCGATGAAGCGCGGCGTCGCCCAAGGCGGTCCTCGGCTGGCGGCGACCTCGAATGCGCCGCCGCGCTCTCCCAACCGCGACACGAGGCGCGCGACCACGGTGTCCAAAGCCTCGGTTGCGTCCGGCGGAGCTTCGTTCAATTCGGACAACATTAGACCCAGTTCCTCGGTGAAAGCGGATCGGGCGCCCTCCAGTGCCACACGTTTGGCCTCGACTTCCGCCTTCGCCTCCTCGGCGGCGCTTTGCAACACCGCTGCCTCTTGCGCCAACCGGTCACGCTCAGCATTGAGATCGGCTAGACTTTCCTCCAGTTCGCAGAGAACACGCGCTTCCACTTCCTCTCGAATCTCAGCTTCACGGCTTGCTCGGCGAGCACCAATTTCAGCCTCGAGTCGCTCTCGAACTGAGCCGAGATCAGCCAACGCCGTAACGATCTCGTCCACCTTCTCGAGATTGTTGTTAAGAGCTGGTGCGAAGTCACGAAGTCGGGTTGCCATCGGATCGAGATCCGCCCCACCTGCGGGCATGAGCTCGCCTCGATCGAGCTGCATGACCACCTGTGTAATCTGGGCCCTTGTGAGGGCACCCGCACCGTTGATCTTTCTCAAGCGCTTGAGGACCGTGTCCAGGAAGTCTGCATCCCTGCACCAGTTGACAACATCCAAGGCGACGCCGATCGAGAGTCCAGGAACTGCTATCCACCGATCATCGATACGTTCTCCCTCAAAGAGGCGCTCGTCGAACCCATAGGTCTCAAGGTGTTCCAATTCTTCAATGTTAGCCACCCAACGATCTGAGACAGGGTGACGGACCATTTTCACAACCACGCAGGTGGCATGTCCAAGCGCCGCTACAACTGTCGCCGAACCAGGCAATATCCTCGGGATCCCACGTTCCACAAGCCGGCGTCGTACTATCTCCAACGGAATTTTGCGGAAATCGAGTACTTCGAAGAGCTTGCGCGGCTCCACGACAACGAGCTGATCCTTGTCTTGTGGGCCTCTTGGGTTTGGTTCCACGTGGAAGGCGAATAACTCGTTAGCGGCGAACCCCGGTAGCCGTGGAGCAAAGACCCGCCCCTCGTTTGGTAAGGCCTGGGTCCAGTCGCTGTAAGTGCGCCACCCGCCTTCTTCTGCGAGAGCGAGCGGCTCGATGCGTGTATGAGGCAGTGGCTGGTAAAGGGGACGACCGAGATATAATAGCTGGCTCAAAATCAAGACTCACGAATGCATTGACTCATACCATTTGAAGCGCCGGCCCGACCGCCTCGCCTCAATGATCCGGTCGAGGAGGTCGTGTCGAGGCGCCTCGCGGTCGACGCGCACGGCGTAGCCGAGCGTGCGCCCGACCCACGCAGAGGTCTCATCGTCGGCTGGGTAGGCGTAACTCCACGTACCGTCAGCCAAGGGAAGAGGCCCTGACGTACAAGACGCACGAACTACCAAGGCACGGGCAATCTCCAAGGGAAAATACCCGCTCCTAGCGGCTCGACTAAACTTCTCGTCGGACCACTCGAACAAGGGGACGCGGAGACGCCGGTGAGCCTCCAAGATAGCGACGGTTCTTGTGCTCGCAACGAAGTCGTCGCCCTCTCCAGCCACCCGATAGACATCCCTGTCATCGCCCCGCTCTCGGACCAGCCGTTCAAGGCGTACGGGCTGTACGGATCGATGGCGCTCCGGAGGCACGAAAATACCAGTCTCGAACGACCAGAGCCCTGCCACCAAACGTCCAGCGCCAGATCGCGGCTCTACCGGCCAGCACTGGGGGGCAGGTGGCAGAAGAGGTCTCAAAGCACCGCGGAGAGGCCAGTTGGTTTCCTTGGCAAGCTCTTGCGCATCGACATTTCGTACGAGCGGGAGCGAGACGCACCAGCTGGATACACCGGGCAAATACTCGACCTCCCCGCCTAGCGAGACGGCCGTGTCCTCCAGGCGCCTTCTAGCCAATGCGCCCAAGGCCCCCGCAGCCACAACGCCTGCTGAACCCAAGTCTCTCAGGCACGGCGGCCGCAATCGCCAAAACCGCGCGCGCCACGATCTCAGAACAACCGCTTCCAACCAGTCGGCTTCGGCAAGCCCCCGCAGGAAATCCCAGACGAAATAGTCGTGCGGCATCGCGGGCCGCAGAACGCTTATCAAATCCGCTTCGGACCACCCCCCCGGCGGCCCCGCATAGATCGCCTCAAGAATATCGTCTAGGGGAGGCCGAAAAGCGTTATCTCCCGCTTTCGGGACAAGAGCTGTTTCGGCGGAAGAGTCTTCAACGATAACGTCACGCTCGAGCTCTAGACGACTGGGAAGTTCGGGAAACTCCCAGCGCTCAGGGGCGACGGGTTCGAAGCAGATCACCTTCTCCGTCTCGGAATCGCGCTCCTGCGCTTTGACACGCCAGCGCCCAGAGACGGGCATCTTCGTGAAGAGGTCCCAACACGGCGGCTGCCCCTCGACCTTGAGGTTCCCTGCCGCGCCCTGGCTGGGCTCAATATTCAAGGCACTCATCGAGGAAGCCATGACGCGCGGAAGGAAGCCCGGTCGGCCGAGCCAGGTAGACCGCCCCGTCTTTACACCGCCATCGAAAGTGAGATCGACGAGATGCACACGACCCGCGGGCTCCATTCCCAATCGGCTGCACAAGTCGGTCAAGGCCGTCGCATCCACTCGAGCCGAACGCCTCCAGTGTCCTTCGAGCGCACGCCACTCGGTGTTTAGGGGCCAGCGGTCCGCGATACTTCCGTCACGAGCGACTACGACGACGCTCGCACCTTCGGGCGGGCTCTCCTCGTTTAGCCGCCACACGATGCCGGGCATTTCGGTGAATACCAGCACGCCGTGCTGCAGCGCTGCGAACAGGGGTTTGGGCAGCACTTCCCTCGAAAGCGTCTCCAGCTCGTGTAGCGCTCCTTCCCAAACAGGCCCGTCGACCCGCCCATCGTCACAGTAAAGAGCCAATCTCGCTATGTCTTGCTCATAGCCATTGAACCGGACCTCAAGCCGCCAGCATTCGCGCCCTTCGCCTCGCTCCCCGGCCAAGCGTGCATCAATGCTTTGGGCTAGCCGCCAAAATCTATGCCCGAGCAGCATTCGCCTTCGTGCCCGCAGCGCGGATTGGAAGTCACTCAAGGCAAGTGATACAGCGTCTGACAGCTCATGGGCGTAGCGACCGCGCGTTAGCTCCTGTACCAGACGTTCCGGTGAGCGCCGCGTGGCCGGCGAGAGCCTCCTCATGATCTGCGTGAGGGCACTTCGGTCCCGCCAAGACGGAAATGCAATTCTCACCGCATACCCGATCAGGTTGGCATTGCCATAGTTGGGGAGCAGCACCTTACGATAGGGCTCCCCTGCGGCTCGCTTCCGATCGCACCACCCGCACAGCTCTTCCCACAATGCATTTACTCCGGAAACGGAGTTGAACTGCCCCTCCGCCTTGAGGAGCTGACCGAGGCGGATACGGAAATTGTGGCTAGCTCCGACCCCGGTATCCGTGGCGGACACAAGTGCGGTCAGCACCAGGTACCGAAAATAGCCAGGCAGTGGGGCGTCTCGCATAGACGGGATCAATGACCCTGACAACCAGCTTCGAACCGCGCCTCGACTGAAATGGGCGAGGAATGCACGCTGAGCCAAGTCCTCATCCAGATTTTCCAATCCTGTGGCAGTGGCAATTTCGGCAGGCGTGGCGTCAACAAACGTCAGTGGCGTACTACCCGAGGGTCCATCGGACCGCAGGTAATGCTCGACAAGAATTTTCTCCCATTCAGCGGGAGATAACCGCAGCGTTGCAGGCTCATCCGGCAGTGACGACACCCTTGAAAGTCCCCTCCTCGTCGGTCAACTCTTCACGTAACCAGCCCCCCAAACTACACATGCAGGTGCGCTGCACGAGTGTGTGCTTCCAGGTAAGACGTTTCCGGACAAAAGAATCGGCCCCGCTGCTAGCATGCAGGTAGAACTAGAACCGTCAATCGATTTCTACTTACCATGCTCGCCGCGTTTAGCGTGTACGACGGAACATATATCACGCACGATCTCTTCGGGAGCTTGGTGTGCCCAAAACCGCACGGCCTCCCATCCGAGAGAACGTAAATGGTCATCCGTGCTTCGATCCCGTTCCACGTTTCGCCTCAACTTTTCTGCCCAGAAGGCGACATTGGTCTTTGGGTCGGATCGGTGGATAGGACATGAGTGCCAGAAGCACCCATCCAAGAACACCGCAATCCGCAACTGAGGAAAAGCGATGTCGCTGGAACGACGTAACATGCCCGGAACCGGATAGTGAATGCGATAACGGATGCCCAAGGCATAGAGCCCCTTCCGCACTGCGACTTCAAGAGAGTTGTTTTTGGAACGCGTCTTCCGCATTCGTCTGCTTATTGCCGGGTTCATCGCCAACACGTAACCCTCGTCGATCTCTGCTTGTAGCCGGTAAGAGGCAATATGCGCTTTTTCAAGTCATCGTAATTTAGACTTGAAACTAAATCGCTGAATCCACTCGCTCATAGGGACGAATATTCTCTATTAAAGATTGCATGTTACAACGCTCACCAACGCAGATATTCGGAGACCCTCATTTCATGTCCAACCTGATGCTAAAGCTCTCTGACCCCAACGAGGTGGCAGCGGTGGTCGATGAGGTACGCCGAGAAGCGCGCTACGTAGTCACGGATTTTTCGGTTGAGCTGGTCGTATCCAAGTTTAAGGACGAGGCGGAAGCGGAAGGCGACATTTATGTACCAGAATATCAGAGAAGCCTGGCATGGAATGAGGAGCAGAGCTCGTATTTCTTGGAAAGCCTGATATTGCGGGTGCCGGTACCGCCGGTCTTTCTTTATGATGTTGAGGGTCGTTTAGAGATCGTGGACGGCTCCCAACGCATCAGAACATTGGTGCGGTTCGCACGCGATGGGTTTGCTCTCACAGGACTGGAGAAGCTGGACATACTAAACGGCTATTGTTTCTCTGACCTGCCACCCTCGGTACAACGTAGGCTCAATAACACTCCCATCCGATCTTTCGTTCTAGATCAGGGTACGGACGAGAGTACCCGCGTGGAGCTTTTCCGGCGGCTCAATACGTCAGGCAAACGCCTTGAGGATGCAGAAATCAGGAAAGGCGTGTACCGCGGACCCTTCCTCGATCTTGTGATCGAATGCGCGAGCTCCGAACTTTTTAAGTCTTTAACGCCGCAAATGGCAAAAGGGGTGGATGCCCGGAGCGAACGCCAAGAACTTGTCACACGCTTTTTCATCTACTCTGATCGATACACAGCCTTCAGGCATGACGTCCGGAAATTTCTGGACGCGAACATGGATGACTTAAACAAGTCAGCCACCGATGATCGTCTGAGGCAGATGCGGCAAGAATTCATTGCAAGTATGGAATTCATTCGGAAACACTATTCGCAGGCTTTCTATCGCCCAGAGGGAGGTCGGCGCGTTCCACGGGTCCGGTTTGAAGCGATCGCAGTGGGCACGGCATTAGCCCTTAGGATAGATCCAAAGTTGAAGCCGCCTACGAATGTTTGGCTGAAGACAAAGCATTTTGAGGAGCTAGTGCGTACCGACGCGAGTAACAGTGCCCCAAAATTGCGAGGCCGTATTGAATACGTCCGCGATAGCCTCATCAAAGACGCCGATGACAGTTGAGCAACTCTTCCGAACCCGCGCTCGTGAAGTTTTGGACTATTTGAAGTCGCTCCAATCACTTGAGCGGATGCATCACACACCCGGCCGCGGCTTCTATCGCGCCACATCTGCGATCACAGCATCTCGCGCGTCTGCGTTCATAATGATTTACAACTGTGTTGAATACGGTTCTCGTGAAGCACTTGTCGCCGTACGGCAGGAGATCCTGCATAAAGGAGAGGAGTACGGGCGGCTCAAGCTTTATTGGCGTGAAGAGATAGCGCGAGCTCATTTTCGCGATCGTCTTGCCCAAGGTTCAAGTCACGAACGGCTACTCAAGGACTTTGCAGGTTTCGTGCCGGGAAAAGTAGATTGGAAATCCGATTTTCACAAACTTCCGTTTCCAGGAAACGTCGACAACGATGAGTGGATGAGATTTATTCGGCGGATCGATATGTCTTGGACCCCACCGAGGTCCTCGCTGGGAGGCTCGGATCTTGTCCTTGTTCGCCAGATGCGAAACGTCCTCGCGCACGGGGCCGACACATTCGAAAATGTAGGCTCGCAGTTCAGCACAGAAGACATGATCGATAAATTCCGGCGCATCAGAGCCTTCATGGTGTCTCTCATCAAGGCTCTAGAGAAGTATCGCCAGTCCCGAGCCTACAATGGATAATCAGGCACCAGCGCCTCAAGCCCACAATAGGTCGCGAGGGCCCGGGTAAAATCCTGATTTTTGGTAAGTCCGCTCCGAAGATAACGCCGAAGAAATCCCTGAGCCGCACGAAGGGAGAGAGGTAACGGTCTCTGGAGTCCAAAGTTTGCCACTGACACGGTAACCGGATCGGATGGCCCCTCCCACGTATCGGGTATGTATCTTGTTGACTGATCGGGACCTCCCCAGGCAGCGTTGTGCGTGATGGACTTCTTCGTGCCGTGCTCCTCGTAAGAGATTGTAGAATACTGACTCTCCTTCAAACGCCGACCAAGCCAGGCCGCAACGGGCACGCTGACGGCATTTCCAACCAAGCGCCAACGGTTTCGGTCACTGTTCTTTTTATCCCGAGCAGCTTCGGTCCAACCGGGCTCGAATCCCTGAAGTCGCTCCGCGTCCTCGATCCCTGGCGTATTGAAGGCGCCCGTTTGCACGGTCCATATCGCTGGCGGAGATGGTATGCTGAGACCTGATCCTCCCTTTAGCGGCGGAACCGCATTGGGGGTCCAACCGACACCACGATTACCCTCTGTCCAATAGAAGCCGACATCAGCTGGAGCATCATGACCGCTAGGGGCACAACCGCCGAGTCCATCGAAAAGAACTCCTGCCGGATCCCCTTCGCGCATACCGCAGATGAAAATACGACGCCGGCGATGCGGAAGACCAAACCTCTGCGTGTCGAGCACTCGGTAGGCCCACCGATAGCCCCGTTTCTCCAATTCGCCCGTCACGTACCGAATAGCCCATCCCTTTTGGAGATTGAGCGAGAAGGCGACGTTCTCCAACAAGATCGTGTTGGGCTTATGAGCAGATGCGTCAAGCAACCGGAAAACATCGACAATTAGGCCGGACTGGCTTCCTTCCAGCCCAGCAAGTCGACCCGCCTGACTTAGATCTTGGCACGGCCAACCTCCAACGAGCACGTCCGTACGTGGAAGTTGGATCATCTTTGTCACGTCGTCAAAGAGTTCTACGTGAGAGAAACGGTCGCGGATCACGGCTTGCGCTACCGGGTCTTTTTCACACATGAAGGCCGTAGTCAGCCCAGCCTGAGCAAAGCCGACTTCGAAGCCACCGATTCCAGAAAATAAGCTTGTCACTGTATGATTCGTCATTGGGCCGGACCATAGCAGAAAACAAAATAAACTCGAGAGGCCGCGCCAATATTCTTTCCTACCGCCGACCGTAACGGCGCGACGGGTTGGAACTGGCATGAAATCCGCTGCAGCTTGTCGCCCCGTTGATCTCGACCACACTCCTGTTTCGCCTGAAACACTCACAAAGAAAAATGCGGGCAGCGACAGATAAACGGCCCTGGTCGTGGCATAGGCGGAATTTCAAGATGGATTAACCATATGGAAACACGTGTCAAATTCGCAAATGCGGAAGCTAAATGCCTTGTATGTTCCGCCATTCAGACGGTAATTTTCAAGCGATTTCACTATCGATAGGGACCCCGTATCGATAGTGCGATGTACATCGTGGTTGTACGCTTCTCAAACCAATGATATGGTGGCCATACGCGTCGAACGACGGAGGCCCTGATGCCCCAGACCACGTACAAGATCAGTGAAGCCCGCAAGCATTTCGCCGAGGTGCTCGAACGCGCCAACCAGGGCGAGGAAATCACGATTATGCGCGGCAACGAAGTCT